>OUMS01000029.1_pt1 | contig 287019 bp, 191 predicted proteins | sample 1691071 | NCBI WGS metagenome assembly OUMS01 (sample SAMEA3914864, study PRJEB12502) | metagenome | biome: forest; material: soil | place: USA | collected 2012-03-12 | depth 0.3 m | reverse complement strand
CCCTCGGGCAGCGCGGAGCGAGTCAAAGTAGTCCGCATCACACCGTGTGCGGACGAAGCAGTTCTGGCGGCAAGTGTTACCTTGTGCCCTCGGGGCAGCGCGGAGCGAGTCGACTGGAGATGAACGCCCCGGCCCTGCACTCAGCCGCCTTGGATTGCCGGATCAATGCGCCCCCGGGGGCACATTGTCTCCGTCTGCCACTAGAACTGCTTCGTCCGCACACGGTGTGATGCGGACTACTTTTGTAGTGCTTCCTAACCTGCGATTGCTACGGCGACACTCATGAAGCTAAGAAAGGGCGATGGCTGCAGGAACTCACTATGACGAGAACTATCCGACCTGTGCCTACACCCATGCATGGCTACGGGTGATGGGCCCGGAGGTCGATCCGGACGAAGTAACCGCGATCATGGGAGTCCAGCCGACCTCCGTGCAGCGGCGCGGTGATACGGTGCCAAGTAAACCGGAGAAGACCCTGTCCCGCGGTGGTTGGTGGATATCGACCGAAGGAATCCTTGAGAGCAAGGATGCCCGGCATCATCTCGACTGGATTCTTGAGAAGGTCTTGGGAAAGCAGGATGCCCTTACGGAGCTTCAAGGAAGAGGCTACCTCGTGGATGTATGCGTGCGTTGGGACTCACGCTGGGGACATGGCGGTCCCACGATCGGCCCCAAGCAGATGAGGGCACTTGCAGACCTGGGCATCGACCTTTGGTTCGATGTCTATGTGGGCGATCTGGAGGAATGACCGATGTATTCTGGGAGGGCCGTGGAAAGGCCGCCCTGTGATTCGGCTCAGCCTCTCGCCTCATCCACGAGTTCCTTGGTCAGCACCTGATCCATGCCGATTCCTTCCACGTTGATCTTGGTCGCGGTCAATTTGCTGACGAAGGCCGCGATCTGCTTTGGTGGAACTGGAGCAGGAAGCTTGTAGGCATCCAAGGAATGGGCGTCGGAATGATAGGGCTGCAGCACCGGAAGTGCGGTCGCGAAGGGAATGACGCACTCATCGTCCTTGCGCCGCCCGAACAGGGGGCGTGGAGCGAGTTTGGAGCGGGGTATCCAGAGGCGGTCCACCCGGGGGATCAAGGTGGAGATGGCATCCGGCCAGACGCAGAAGGACGCGAGTTCACCACCGAAAATCCCGAACCTGATCCGTGGAATGAAGATGTCCTCCAGCATGATGCGCGCGAGGGCTGCTCTCTTGTAGTTCCATTTCCAAATCGCGGTCAGCTCTTCCTCCGGGCGGGCGAAGATCTTCTCCGGTCCTTCCTGGTCGCGCAGGACGGCCTGGTAGCCGAAGCGGTTGCTGTGATTCCAGCCGTTCTTGAGCCCATCGGCGGAGTAGGGCCCGTCGCCATCCCCTTGCGGATCCTCGATCTCGCATTTGAAGTGTTTGACGAATGCGCTGACCTCCGGTTCCGCCTCCAGGATGAAGTAGCTGGGGCGGAAAAGATTGATGTTGAACATCGCGGAATACTCCGTGGCCTCGGGATCCTCTTCGTCACCACTCTCGCTGTGATCGAAGTTGAAGTAGGTGCCGGTATCTTCATTCTCGTAGAGTGCTTGGCTGCCATCCAGACGGTAGTTCCGACGCTTTTGGAAGTAGCTCTCGAAATCCGCGCGGGTGATCTTGGGTTTGGTGAAGAAGAGGTCGTAGCTCATTTTGCGATCTATGGAGGCTGGGGATTCCGATGGCTCTCCGCAAGGCTGCTCGAAGAGGGGTGACTGGAATTGCCTGCCACCACGGAATCGAGCACCCCGGCAACCTCTTCGAGCTTGAATGCCACTTCTGATCTCACCCAAGGGTAGCCCGCCTCGTCCGTCTCTGCCCTGCGGGCAGGGGACGGAGCGGCCAACCCTGGGCTACAATAGGGGGAACGGCTTTGCCGTTCTAACAGCCGCCTGCATCGGCGCGGTGTGGGCAGCCTCGCTGGCTTACTCCTGCCCGGTCGTGCCACTCAGCTCCGGCAGCGCATGCGCTTCCGCCTCTGCCAGCAGCTTGGCCTCCGCATCGAGCGGCACCTCGATGGTGAACTTCGTTTCCTGCCCGGGAATCGAACTCACCGAGATCGTGCCACCGTGCGCCTCGATCGCGCGCTTCACGATGGAAAGCCCCAGCCCCGTGCCCTTGATCTCCTCCTGCGAGTGATGCTTCTCCACGCGGTAGAAGCGGCGGAAGATGTGCGGCAGGTCGGCACTGGGGATGCCCACGCCATTGTCGCTCACCCAGATCTTCGAGGAGAGGTCATCACGGCTGCAACCCACGGTCACCACCAGGCCCTTGCGCGGGTTCTGCTTCAGCGCGTTCTCCACCAGGTTGAAGAGCACCTGCGTCCAGTAGAAGCGGTCACCGGCCAGCGTGAGATCGATCTCCGGCATGTCGATCTTGATGGTCGCCTGCTGGTTGTGGATCATGGACTCCAGCCGCTCTAACACATCGCTCACGCAGGAGCGCAGGCGGAAAGGTTTCACCTTCAGCGCCGCGGCCTCGCCGGACTCCAGGCGGGAGATCACCAGCATGTCTTCCACGATGCGCGAGATGCGCTCGGTGTGCTTGCGCATCACCTTCAGGAAGCGGCGCGTCAGCTCCTTGTCGTCGAGCAGATCGTCGTCGATGAGGTTCTCCAGGTAGCCGTTGATGATGGCCAGCGGCGTGCGCAGTTCGTGCGAGGCATTCGCGACGAAGTCCTTCCGGATCTGCTCGGTCTGGTACTCGTTGGTCACGTCACGAATCACAACTCGGGTGGTGGGGTCGTCCGCCGGGCTGTCGGAAAGCCGGGCGGCGTCGATGACCCAGGCATTCATGCCGCGGCGCTCCTGGTCGCCGAGCGGGGAAGATTGTTGGCCGAGCACCGCGCGCGTCACGGTCGGCTCGCCGGTGTCCAGGCAGCGCATCAGCGCGGCGGCGAGGCGTTGGTCCAGGAAGGCCTCGTGAACCGTCCGGCCGGTGAGATCCCGGCCGCGGAAGAGGGTGCGCGCCGCCTTGTTCGCGAAGAGCACGCGGGCATCCGCATCCACCAGCAGGAAGGCGTCGCCCAGCGCATCGAGCAAAAGATCGCGCTCCTTGCGGGCATTCCGCAGGTCGAGCTCGAGCTTCATTTTCCATGATGAGACCTCGTCCTTGAATTCCGTTCGTGCACGGCGCAGGCGCAGCCAGGTCACGCCAAGAGCCGCGAAGGCGCAGAGCGCCGCGAGGATGGAGGCAATGACGTACGGATTGGTCATCCTTAAATGGACGACACGCAGTATCCGATGCCACGGACAGTTTCAACCATCGCTGCATGTTCGCCCAATTTCTGCCGGAGCCGCTTCATGTGCGTGTCGAGGGTGCGGCTGTGCACCTCGTCACTGTAGCCCCACACGGTGCGGAGCAGGTCATTGCGGTCCTGCGCCTTGCCGGCGCGTTCCGTCAGGAAAAGCAGCAGCTTGAATTCCGTGGAGGTGAGCTCCACCGGCTGGCCCTTCAGGTAAAACTTCAGCGAGTTCTTGTCGAAGCGGAAGGGGCCGTAGCTGACCTCCACGGAGCCCGGCGGGCCATCGCTGCGCTTCAGCACGGCCTGCACCCGGAGCATCAGTTCCTTCGGCGAGAATGGCTTGGTCAGGTAGTCGTCCGCCCCGGCCTCCAGGCCCTGGATGCGGTCCTCCGTCTGCGCCCGCGCGGTGAGCATGATCACGGGGATGTCCCGGCTGCGGGAGTCGCGGCGGATCTCCTTGAAGACGCCGTAGCCGTCCTTGCCGGGCAGCATCAGGTCCAGGATCACGAGGTCCGGCCGCTCGTGGATCGCCAGCTCGGCGCCAGTGATACCATCGTGCGCTTTGAGGACGGAGTAGCCAGCGCGCTCGAGGTTGAAGCCTACGAGGTCCGCGATGTCCCGTTCATCCTCGACGATCAGGATTTTCTGCATGCGCGCTGAGCTTTAGTGACGCGCTCGTACCACGGGAACGGGCGGCTTGTGACGAATTTGTCGCATCGATCCGGCGCATTGGAAATACATTGTTTCCAAGCACTGGCGGACCCTCATTTCGCGTCCCCGACGGCCTTGGGCCAAGTCTGGCGCCACTGTTCCGCCGCCTCGGCATCGCTCTCATGCCAGTGGGAATAAATGACATACCGTGCCTGCGCTGCCCAAGCCGGGTCCTCGATCGAGTCCGCCCATTCCGCCGCCAGCGCGGGCCGGTCCCCGGCCAAGGTGGCGACGAAGCGGTCCGTGGCAATGTCCCGCGAAGGGGATGACCCCAATCCCAGCAGCCACTCACTGGCCGCTGCCGGGTCTTTACGCGCAAGGAGTTCCGCGAAGGAGGATGCGGCTTGGTTGCGCTCCTGGCTCTCCGCCAGCCCGGCCAGCAGGCGCTCGGCCAGGGCAAAATCGGTGGAAGTCGCGCCCTCGACCAGGCCGAGCAGCAGCTTGCGTTTCGCCGCACCCTCCGGCAGGGCGTTCACGGTGGCCGCCAGGGATTCCGCGCCCTTGCCCATGCCGGACATTACCATGGCGCTCTGCGCGATGCTGGATGCCTCGTGACCCCAGACCGGATGATCCGCCGGGAACTCCGCGAGCCGGGCCAAGGCGGCGGCCGGATCGCGCCGGGCCCAGTTCTCCAGAACCTCGGGCAGTCTTTGCTGGGCCGCCCGTTGGTCGGGATGGGCGCTGATCCACTGCACCGCGTCGGCGTCTTTCATTTGTCCCAGGCGGGCGACTTCCATGGCATTCGCGAGCGCGTCCTTCTCTGATCCCGGCGGAAGAGCGTACACCCAGCGCTCCGCCGCCCCGGCATCTTTCTGTAGCCAGGCGGAGAGGAGATCCGTCTGGATCTTCCCTGCATCGCTGCCGAAGCCGCCAAGCCCCGCGAGGCGGTCGAGGAAGCGCAGCGCTTGGCCGGGATCTTCCCGCTGCCATGCGCCCAGAAACTCGCGGGCCTCGTTGTCCTTGCCTTCGGATTCGGGAAGCTTCTCCAGCATCGTCAGCATTGCCTCCGGCTGGTGCTTCGCCCAGTGGGCGTACACCATTTGGTGTGCCATGCGGCGGTCGTCATCGGCGAGCGGCAGGCGCTGCATGCCTTGATAAGCCGCGAGCGGGTCCGCTTCCAACCAGCGCCTGAAGGCCGCCTCGATCTCATCGTAGCCGCGCAGCTCACCAGCCTCTAACAGGGCGATGATGTCGCCGAGCGGCAACTGCTCCACCGCAGCGGCGCGGGTCGGCACTGCACGGTACGGGCTGCCCGCACGGGTGGCCGCCTCATGCCGGAGAGCGGTGAAATCCCGCGCGGTTTTGATGGCAGCGAGCGGATCGCGGTCGTCGAGTGCCGCTTGCAGGGAGAACCCGTTCTTCCGCTCGTGCAGGGGAGATGTGGACACATCCGCCATCGCGTCCCCCTGCGCCGGATGTACTGCCATCCAGCATGCCACGGGAATGCCGACGGCTAGGCCAAGCAGCGCTGCGCAAATGAGATGGCTCGTCTTCATCGCTTCCCTCCCTTCGCGTTTTGCAGTGCCATGCCGCCATGGACCTTGCGGGTTCCTTCCGGCAGCGCATTCACCCAGCGCTCCGTGGCTGCGGGATCGCGCTTGGCCCACTCGGTGATGAAGGAGTTGAAGGCGCCGGTGTTCACGTTCGCAACATAGTCATCGCTCAGCTCCGCCGCCACGGGCGCAAGTTGGGATGGCTCCACGTAGAGCGCCGCCCGGAGGACGCCGTCCAGGAATTCATCGCGCTTCAAGCCGGGGCCGAAGCGGCTGCTCATGCGCATCGCATCCGCCACCCGGTTCCTCGCCAGCGCTTCAGCGGCGGTGCCGACCGAATCCGCGTCCCAAGCTTCGAGGATGCCGGGCTGCGAGATATAAGCGTGGAAAGCCTCGGGACACTCGCGGCCCCAAGACCAGATCACGCCCCACATTGCCTCGTTCCGACGCGGGCCCGCTTCGATCCGCTGGGCTTCGGCCAAGGCGTCTTGTGGATGCGTCGCACCCGCAGCCTTCACCCAGCCGACCCAGGCTTCATCGCGCTCGGCCGATGTCCTGTCTTTCAGTGCGCCTTCGAGCCATGTTTGCGAAGCCGCGGGATCGCTTTGCGCCCATTCCTCCATCACCGTTTGCATCACGGCGGACGACCAGTCCGGCATGCTGGAGCCGATACTCTTGGCTATATTGAGGGCGCTTTCCGGATTCTCGTGCACCAGCTTGCGGGTCCACTCGTAGGCCAGGAATTGGAGATCGAAGGGGCTACCTTCCTTGCCGGTTTGCACCAGCCAGCCAAGCGCGGCATCCGGCTCAACCGCCGCCCAAGTCCCGAAGGCACCGCGCAAGGGATAGTAGCCGAAGCGGGTCATGGCAGCCGCCGCCGCAGCGGTGGCTTCGCGCGGCTCGGACTCCGCCCAGCGGGCATAAACGGCCAGCGCGATTTCGCGAAAACGCTCGTGCTTTTCCACGGAAGCGAGGAGTTCCCGCGCGATCTTCAGCTCGGCGGGATCAAGCGTGAAGACGAGTCTTCTCAAGGCGAGTTCCACTTCAGGAGCAGGCTCCGCTCCCGATTCCAGGCGGCGGAAGGCATCCGCGAGCTCGTCGGCTGTTAGAGACGCCTTCGATCGCTTGGCCGCGTGGGATGCACGCGTGCCAGTCACTGGAACGCTGCCGCCCGCTCCAGGAGCAGCCTGCGGCGTGAGCATGGCGGATCGCGCGGCTTGGAAGCTGATCGGCAGCGCCGCCGCCAGCAGCGCGACCAGAATGAATCCAGTCTTTCCCGTTTTCATGGCGATGAATGTCTTGGTGAAGAGTGAGGCTCCGGTGGGAGCGGTGCAGGAGGCGATACTCTTGGCTGCCCAGCTCTTCGCCAGGGTGGGGGAGAGCGCCTCGGCCTTTTGCGAAGTGAGCAGGGCAGCGAGCGCCACGGCTCCCACTGCCGCTTCACGCCGGCCTAACAGATGTGCCATCCGCGCCAGCGCCCGTTCGCTGCGCTTTCGCACCGCATCAGCGGATAGCTTCAGGTCGCGGGCAATCTCCACGAAGCTGCGGCCTTCCAGGAAATGCATCACCAGCACCTCGCGCTCCTTGTGGCCGAGCTTGTCCATCGCTTCATCGAGCTGGCCTGACCAGACGCTTTCCGGCTCACCCTCCGCCCCGGGGATTTGTTTCGCACTCATGGCTTCGATGCGTTCGTGCCGGCGGCGCTGCTCGCGCCGCAGCTTCAGGCTCTCCAGCGTGGCGGCACGGTGCAGCCAGGCCGCGACCGAGGGTGCGCCCAACAGATCCGGAGCCTTCCGCGCGAAGGCGATGAACACCCGCTGCGCCGCTTCTTCCGCCTCGCCGCGGTCCTGCAAGCTGCGGCAAGCCACCCCCAGCACCAGCCCGCCATGCCGCTCTACCAGCAGCGCGAAGGCCCGCTCATCCCCGGCCTCCGCGAAGCGCCGGAGAAGCGCTCCATCGGCAAGGTCCGGGCTGACATCGCGGGCATCCATTTCATGGGAATACTCCCGAGCGCCCGGAAAAGCGGACAAAAAAGTAGTCCAAAGGTAGTCCGCATCACACCGTGTGCGGACGAAGCGACCCTTGTGGCACGCTTCACCCGAGGGCCCCCGGGGAGTGGTCCGCCGCCAGCACTGCTTCGTCCGCACACGGAGTGGTGCGGACTACCTTTGCGGACTACTTCGCCATCCGCTCGTGCCACTCCTTGTAAACCACCGGCGAGATCTCGGACGGCTTGATCTCCGAGCGGCCACCCCAGAACACATTCGTGTAGCTCACCGGAATCCCGATCGACTCCAAGTGCCGGTCGATCGCCGCCTTGTGCTCCATCACGCGGGGCTTCTCGGTGCCGTGCACCACGCCCATGATGTTCACGTTGCCGAACTGCGGGCCGCCCTCGCGCCAGTAGCAGTGGGTCATGCAATAGTGACGGCCGACCTCGGCACCGGCCTCGATCTCGCGGCCCTTCGGCACCGCCCAGTGGAAGAGGCCATTGAAGCGCGTGACCCGCTCGCCGGTGGAGGAGGGCTTCACGTGCTCCAGGAAAGTCGAGAAACGGCCGATCACCTTCTTCGCATTCAGCGTCTCCGCCACCTCGCAGAAGCGGTCCACCGACATGCCAAGCTTCGCCGCGCGCGCATCCCAGGGATTCGCCACGATCTCGTCCGGCGTGAGTTCTTCCTTCAGGCAGAGAAGCACATCCCACTCTTCCTGCGTCAGCTCCACTGGCACGGTGGTCATCATCTCCGCCACCTCATCGGCCTTGTCGCCGGGCTCCAACGCACGGCGGCGCACATGACCCACGCCAAGCGCGAAGACGCCGTTCGCGGGCATTAGCAAGTATTCCTCCGCACCGGTCAGGCGCAGCAGCGCGGTGGCGTGCTCATCGAGCGACTCGCCCACCGGCACCTTCAGCGTGGTCCACAGGCGATAGCCGGAGCCGGAGACTTCCGTGTCCGTCGAGCGGATCACCACGTGCCCGGAGAAGGGGTCCTCCTTCGACATGAAATCAAAAGCTGCATTCAGCTTCTCCTCCGGCACGCGCCAGGCGACCAGCGCGCCGTGGGCCAGCTTCGTGGAGAGCATCGTCTGCCGCACGCGCCGGATGATCCCCGCCTCCAGCATCGCCTTGATCCGCTCCAGCACAGTCTCCAGTGGCACGCCGCTCTGCTCCGCGATCAGGTGGAAAGGCTGGCGCTGGAATCCCGCGATCAGGTCTTCCGAAATGGCCAGGATCTTCGCGTTGATCGGGTCGCTGTGTTCGACGGAAACGGTCTGCATGGGCGGAAGCGTAGGCGGAGGAATACGCGCCCGCCACGCGGAAATTCCGGGAAATTCCGCGTGGGTTGTCATTCGGAGAGGCGCTGGGAACCAACACTTTACCGCGGCGCAGCCGCCTTGGACTGCGTGCAACCCTGTTGCCGCTTTCGGCAGGCAACCTTGTTGCCGTGAGCGAGATCTCCATCCGCCCGATTACCCTTCACTGCACCCGACGCTTGGCGAGCGATCCCGATTCACCGCGAGATCCTCCCCATGAAGAACGCAGCACGGGCGATATCTGTGCCGCTCAGTGGGCGTCAGGGGTTGGAGGGCAGGCGCCTGCGTGGTTCGATCACCGGATTCCACGGATTTCGGGGTGAATGGGCATCGCACGCCGACTCGGGTGGGCATCGTTTGGTGATCGGGTGAGCGCAATCCTCATGCACGGCAACAGGGTTGCGCGCAGTCCAAGGCCGCTGCGCGGCGGTTCAGCCCACCATCCCCTTCACCCACTCCAGCGCCGCCTCACGCTCGCTCAGCCGGCCTTCAAGCTGCTCCGTCTGCACCGCTTCCAGGATCTCGCTGAAGCGTGGGCCCGGGGAGAGTCCCAGTTGGATCAGATCATGCCCGCTCACCAGTGGCTTCGGGATCAGCGGCTCCTTCGCAAATTCGTCCCGCTTCCCGATCAGATACTCCAGGTTGTCCGTGAAGCCATTCGATGACCCGCAGTCCACGCGGTGCAGCTCCAGCTCCTGCGGGAAAGTCGGCGCGGACATGAAGCGCTTCAGCTTGGAGACCTTCATCTGCTGCACGTTCATGAACTGCATGTGACGGGAGACCATGAAGGCCACGTCCTCGATCACATGGTTCGGATACTTCAGGCGGCGCAGGATCTCCTCCGCCATCGTCGCACCCAGGGCATCGTGCCCGTTGAAGCGAATGCGGTCGTCCTCCGCGTCATAGGTTCGTGTCGGCGGCTTGGCGATGTCGTGCAGCAAGACGGCGAGGCACAGCTCCAGCGGGGCATCCGGCTCTAACATCTCCAGCATGATCCGCGTGTGGATGTACACATCGCCTTCCGGATGCCATTGCGGCGGCTGATCGCAACCGATCAAGGGCAGCACCTCCGGAATGAAATACTGGATCAAGCCCGAGTCCACCAGCAGCTCCAAGCCACGCCGCCGCGCGGGCAGCACGATGATCCGCGAGAACTCATCGCGGATGCGCTCTGCCGAGATCCGCTGCAAGCCCTCCGCATGCTCGCACATCGCTGTCCAGGTCCCGGCCTCGATCTCGAATCCCAGCGTCGTCGCGAAACGCACCGCGCGCATCAGCCGCAGCGAGTCCTCTGCAAACCGGTCCGCGGGATTTCCGATCGCCCGCAGCACCTTCGCCTGCAAGTCCGCCTGGCCGCCGGTGTAGTCGATCACCTCGCCGCTCTCCGGGTCCTCGAAGAGCCCGTTGATCGTGAAGTCGCGGCGCTGCGCATCTTCCTCCGGCGTGGAGAAAGTCACGCCCTCCGGCCGCCGACCATCCTTGTAGGACCCGTCCGTGCGGAAGGTGGCGATCTCCACCTGGACCCCGTGATCCTTCGCGATCACCACGCCGAAGTGCGCGCCGACTTCATTCGACCCGGGAAAAAGCTTGGTCACCTGCGCCGGGGTGGCGGAGGTGGCGATGTCATAATCCTTCGGTTCCTTGCCCAGCAGCCGGTCCCGCACGCAGCCACCGGCGAAATACGCCGTGTAGCCCGCAGCCTTCAGGCGGCGGGCGAAGGAGATGGCGACCTTGCGGGCGTGCGACACCCCCGCGTGGTAGGCCAGAGCCGTGCATAGAGCAAGCTGCGGTCCATGGTCCCCCCCCGGCCTTCACGGGACTTTCATACTCGGTCCATTGACCTGCCGGACTGCCAGCGGCTATCCTCGCGTCGCTTGAAGCACTTTTCCATCATTCCCTTCCTGCTGGCCGGCACCCTGTGTCTGGCCGCATCAGTCTCCTGCCGGGAGAATCCGGAGGCGTCAGCCGAGCGCCGCCGGCAGGCGCAAAAGATCACTGAGCTGGAAGAGCGCCTGCGCAAGGTGCGTGCGGAGATGGCCGAGCCTGTCACTGAAACCGCGGTGGATTTGCGCAAATCACGGGAGGCCGCCGAGGCAGCGGAACAACTCGTGAAACAGCGCGAGCAGGAGCTCGCCACTGCGGAAGCAGACCTCGACAAGGCCACCCGGGAAGATGGCGACTATCGCCGGAAGTACGTGGTGGAGGGCCAGAAGGGAGACAAGCCATGAAGATCTTTGAAGACTTCCTACCCAGCTACAAGGGCGCCGGAGTGATCGGGACCTGCGTCGCGGTCTTCGTGCTGGTCTCCCTGATCGGCCTTTCCTTTTTCGCGCTGGACCCCTCGCTCGGCTGGGGGGAGTCCGGGGCCATGGTGAGCGCCCGCCAGCAGCGCGAGATCGGCAGGCTGCGGGCGGACTTGGAAGAAGAGGAAGGCAGGCGCACCGCCTATCGCGACGCGCTGGCCCTGCATGATGAGGTGCAGGCGAACCTCGCGCGCAGCAAGGCTGCGGAAGCACGCGGGGCGGAACTTGCCGCCAGCATGGAGGACCAGCGGGGCCAACTGGAGCTTCTGCGCGCGGAGCACGAGACCTACGCGGCCGCCTACCGGGACCAGCTCCGGGCCAAGGCCGTTGGTGAGACGCTACCTACCTTTGATATGCCGGATGGCCGGCACATTGAGGACCCGTTGGTAGGCAAGGTGGACCCAGCCGGGATCCAACTGCGCTACAAGGACGGGCGCGTCAGGGTGTCTTTCAAGGATCTGCCCGCCGATATCCAGAAGCGCTTCCAGTATGATGCCGCGGAGGCGGAGCGCTTCCTGGCGGAAGAAAAGGAGCAGGCCGACGAACACTTGGCGCAAGTGGATCGCAAACTGACCGATGCCAAGGAAACGGGGCGCAAGGACCAGATCCAGCGGCTGGAGGGCAAAATTACCGCTCTCCAGAAGGAGGTGGCTGCCTGCTCTCAGGAATATGCCGTCCTGCGCGGCAACCAGCGCCGGAACTACAACACCCTGGTGGCCCTGATCCACAAGGTGGATGACGACGAGAGGGCCATCCGCAGGTATCAGGCGGAGCTCACGGAGTTGAAAGGCAAACCCTGAGCCCGGTCCCCGAAAATTTCGGATTTCCGAAATGCTTTTGGTAGGCTTCAATGGGGCCACCTTGATCTACCCTCTTTTGAACCATCTCATCTGGTTCGTGCCGGCCTTCCTGATCGGCGCGTGCATCGGATCGTTCTTGAACGTGGTCATCTACCGCGTGCCGCTGGGGCTTTCGGTGAACGAGCCGAACCGCTCCTTCTGCCCGAAGTGCAAGTATGACATCCCGATGCGCCTCAATGTGCCGCTGGTGAGCTGGCTCTGGCTGCGGGGGAAATGCGCGAACTGCAAGGCGCCAATCGCCTTCCGTTACTTCGGCGTGGAGCTGCTTACGGCACTGCTTTTCACGGCGGTCTGGTGGTTCCTGCAGGGGCAGCTGGTCAGCCTGAGCAACCCGAGCCTGCAACTCGCTGCGATCCTGCCGCTCTGGATCATGGCAGCGCTCTTCGTCTCGATCACCTTCATCGATGCGGAGCACATGGTGATCCCGATCTCCTTCACCTGGGCTTCCTCCATCGCCGGCTTGGTGGCCGCGGCGCTGTGGCCGCAGTTGCCGAACCTGGCGAAGTGGCAGGCCGAGGTCTTCCCGAATGCCCCCGACTGGGCCCAAGGCATCGAGAAATCGGTGATCGGCTGGATCATCGGCTGGTGCGGTCTGTGGGTGGTGGTGCGCCTGGGGAAGATGGCCTTCGGCAAGAAGAAGATGGAGTTCCCGAACCCCGTCGACTGGCGCCTGATCGAGCCGGCCAGCGACGACGATCCGATCTGGTTTGAGATGAATGGCGAGAAGACCGGCTGGTGGGACATCTTCTACCGCGAGTCCGACCGCTTGATCGTGGAGTGCAGCGAGCTGCGCCTGGATGGCGAGCCAGTGCAAGCGGGTGTGCTGACCATCCGCGAAGATGGCATCGAGCTGCCGGATGGCCGCAAGATCCCGATCGAGCAGGTCAAGGCGCTCGAGGGCAAGTCCGCCCGCGCCGTGATCCCGCGCGAGGCGATGGGGAACGGCGACATCCACCTGATGGGTGCGATCGGTGCCTTCTTCGGCTGGGCCGGTGTGTTCTTCGCCCTCTTCGCGGCCTCCTTGTTCGCCATCGTGGCGGCGGTGCTGGGCCGCATTGGCTTCGGCAGGCCCTTACCCTTCGGGCCCTTCCTCATCCTCGGGGCTTATGCGTGGATGTTTGGAGGATGGAAGATTGCGCAGTGGTACTTTGAGAGTTTTGCGGGGAGGTTCTAACGGGCCGCGCGCGTGTCGTGATGTAGGGCGGTAGTGCATCCGAATTCTTCGTCCCAACGGGACGGCTTATAATAGCCCGGCACGAGGAACGAAGTGCCGGGTTGGGATAGGGTGGGTATTGCGTCCTGTAGGGACGCCTTATGCGTCTTGCGTGCTAGGTTATCCCCCCGCATGCCCCAATCCCTTTCGCGTGCTTCTCCACCTTGTGTTCTCCACCAAACACCGGGAGCCCTTCATTTCCGAAGAACTGCAACCCAATCTTTACGGATACCTTGCTTCCGTTGGCCGGGAGATGGGCTGCCAAGTTTACCGCATCGGCGGAGTTGCGGACCACGTCCACCTCGCGGTGGAATTGTCGCGCACGGTTACCATTGCGGACCTGGTAAAAAAAGTTGAAGCAAACCAGCTCGGCATGGGTGAAAGCCCCGCCCGGCGCACCACGCGATTTCGAGTGGCAAGCGGGGTATGGAGTCTTCTCGATCGGTCAGTCGCAATTGGAGGATCTGTTGGGATACATTGACCGGCAGGAGGAGCGTCACCGCGTGAAGTCGTTTCAAGAGGAGTATCTGGAGTTTTTAGCCCGATACGGCATCAAGCCGGATGAGCGCTACGTTTGGGATTGAAGGGCCGCGAGAAGCATGAGGCGTCCCGTTGGGACGCAATCGTGTTGCCCGCCCAAACCCGGCACTGCGTTCCTTGTGCCGGGCTATTATGAGCCGTCCCGTTGGGACGAAGAGTTTTTAAAGGCTGGTGCTCTTCAACTTCAAATCGGAGCCGCACTCAAGTGCTCTTGCCTTCCTCAGCAACGAAACGTTCCAAAAGAGTATGGGTGTCTTCGGGCCAATCGAGAACGGCGTTGGCGATCTCGCGCCAACGAAGAAACATCGCAGGTGCCAGCTCGTTCACGAGCTTCGCTCTCTCCAATTCATCGGTGGGAATCTTGGCTGAGGGAAAGGTGCTGAGAATCTGCGCCAAACGCCGCGCGCTCTCCACGGTTCCGATTTCCAGGAGCGCACCGATGGTTTCAACCACGTATCCGCCAGTTTGATTGATCAGCCATTGCAACATGCCGCCACACGAGAGTTCAAAGTCCAGGGCGGTTATCAGATGCAAGACCAGGTCTCGGCCTGAAAGAGCTCCAATATTGTATCCAGCCTCCTTGAAGGCTCGATCACTCTCAGCGATGGCTTCTTCCAGATCCATGGCAATTCATAGCGCCAGGCACCTCTCCAACGCCCCGATCAACCTCTCCCTCAGCGGCACCGCCTTCTCGGCGAGCCGTGCCTGCTCCTGCTCGTACTCCCGCCGACCCTCCGCGGTCTCGATAGCGATGGGCACCATCCCGAACTCCTGCAAATCATACGGACTCGCCCGCATGTCCAGCGTGCGCAATTCCACCGCTAGCTCGAAGCAATCTAACAGCAGCTCCGAGCCGGCCAGGGCATCGCCTTGTGGGCCCACTTGTAGAGATCCATGTTGGCATGCACGCAGCCCGGTTGCTCGAAACCGGGTCGGCCTTCCAAGGTCGGCTGCAGGCGGTTCAGCGGCTGCGCGTCCGGGTGGAAGAAGCGGAAGGCATCGAAGTGCGTGCAGCGCAGCGGCCGGGACTCGATCAGCGCATCGATCTCCGCTTGGGGCAGGCGCAGCCGCGCTGTCCCGGCGTGGCGGACGTCCGCTCCGCGATAGACCATCGCCCACTCATGCAGCCCGTGGCAGGAGAAGACCGGCGCCCGATCCCGCGTGGCGACGAGTAGCTCGCGGGTCCAGCGGACACGGGCGCGCTCCTTGTCGGAAAGCAAAACAGGGTCCGCGAAAACCCGGCCCTCTGCGCACCGGTAGGGCGGCTTCGTAAAGTGCTGCGGCAGCGGCTCAGCGACCTCCAGGGACACACCCGCCGCCGGATGCCACTCCTCGATCTTCGCGTAGGAAAAGCGGTAGTAGGTGAAGAGGAAGTCATCCACCGGGTGCGGCTTGTTCGCCGCACGGCGCTCGCGGGCCGGCACCGTCCAGCGTTCCGCGCGGGCACGGTGCAGCGCGGCCCGCCGCAGCCATTCGCTGGCGGGCAGGGGTTCCATGGTCGCTTGCAGCGCGGACATGCCGCCCGGAGCAGAGCATGAAGCGCCCCGCATGGCCAGCGCGGGAGTGGAAGGAAGCGTCCGCTTTGGAATCCGCGTTTGATTGACCGGGGCAGGGGAGACCACTTATCTTGACGCTTCAAAGTCATGAAACGACGCAATGCGACCATCCGCCCGGCCGGGGTTCTCTGCTGGTCCACGGCCTGCCTGATCGCGGGCTTGGGCCTCAGCGGCTGCGAACGCAGCTACACGACCACGGCCAAGGATGAGGAGATGGCCAAGACCCAGAAGAACATTGAGGAGCTCGATGCCCTGAAGACCACGCTGACCCGTGGCGAGGTGCCGAACAACTTCAAGCTGGAAGGCGTCGGCTACTATCACGCCGGTGCGCGCGATTTCTTCCCGGAGTCCTACGGCACGGCGCGCGATGGCAAGTGGTATGTGAACGGCGTGTGGCAAACGGACCCGCCGCCCGTGGAAGAGATTTCGCCCAGCCAGCCCACCCCGGATGCACTCCGGAAGGTGATGGCTGCGCTTGAGAAGGAAGAGAAGGAGCAGCAGGCCTCTAACAGCAGCGGCGGCGGCAGCCCCACCGTGGTGAATCACTATCACAACGGTGGCGGCGGCTTCACCAATGCCCTGCTGATGTACTGGATGCTGTCCAGCAACCGCAGCGGTTTCACTCCCACAGCCCCAGCCTACCAGCATGCCGCGGCCCAGGCTCCGGCATGGCAGGGTCAGATCGATAGCGATCGCGAGCAGGTACGTGCCCACGCCGCGGCGAATCCCGGCTACAGCCGCGCCGTGTCGGAGAGCAAGGCGCGCGGCACGACGGTCCGCTCCGGACAATCGGTGCGCGGCGGCTTCGGCTCGAGCAGCAGCACTCACAGCAGCAGCGGCGGCAGCACTCACAGCAGCGGCGGCAGCAGCAGCTCGGGTTCCTAAACAGAAGATCATGAACCCGACCAAAACGCCGGTGCGTCTGGAGATGCGCGTACCGCGAAAGACCTGGCGCGAACGTGTGGAAGCCTCCGGCCTGCTCTGGCACGGTGCGGATGGCGATCCCTACTGGAGCGAGGACCGCAATCTCGTCTTCACGCTGGAGGCCGCCGAGGTATTGGAAGCCGCGGCCAATGAGCTGCACGGCCTGTGCCTGGCGGCCTGCGATGAGATCGTGAGCCGCGGTTGGTGGGAGCGCCTCGCCATCCCGCAGGAAGCCATCGGCATGGTGGAGACCTCGTGGCGCGTGCGCGATCCCTCTCTCTACGGCCGCTTCGACCTTGCGTGGACCGGCAGCGGCACGCCGAAGCTGTTAGAATACAATGCCGACACGCCGACCTCATTGCTCGAGGCCGCGGTGATCCAGTGGCAGTGGCTCGAAGACGTCGCGCCCAAGGACGATCAGCTCAACTCCCTGCACGAGGCGCTGGTCGAGCACTGGGCGAGCTTCCCGGAGCCCATGATCCACTTCGCGTGCACCTGGGACTTCCTGGAAGACCGGCAGACCATCGCCTACCTCGCGGAGACCGCGGAGCAGGCCGGGAAGACCGTGGAGCTCATGGACATGGAAGAGATCGGCTTCTCCCCGGATGGCCGCTTCACCGACATGCACGAGCGTCCGATCGAGCGGCTCTTCAAGCTCTACCCCTGGGAGTGGATGTCGCGCGAGCCCTTCTTCGCCCAGATCGGCCAAGAGCGCTCGCGCTTCACCGAGCCGGCCTGGAAGATGATGCTCTCCAACAAGGGCCTGCTGCCCATCCTCTGGGAGATGAACCCGGGCCACCCCTTGCTACTACCCGCATCGTACTCGCGGGAAGGCCTGAATGGCGTGGACAGCTGGGTGGCCAAGCCCTTCTTCGGCAGGGAGGGGAACGGCGTCACGCTTCACGGGCGGGAAGCGCTCGATGCCCCGCCGCCCCTGCCCACCGATGACGGACCGATGGTTTACCAAGCCCGCACCGAACTCTTCCAAGCCGGTGGCCAGCACATCGTCTGGGGCCTGTGGATGGTGGACGACGAATGCCGCGGCCTCTCCGCCCGCGGCGACGAGGGCCCCGTGACCGGCAATCTCAGCCGTTTCATCCCGCACCGGATCGAAAGCTGAGTTCCGCGGAAAATTCATTACACAATTGCCTTGCGCGGCCCGCGATCACGGCTAGTGTCGCGGCCCGCGCCGAAAGGCGCACCACATAAAATCGCGGGATGGAGCAGCCAGGTAGCTCGTCAGGCTCATAACCTGAAGGTCGTAGGTTCAAATCCTACTCCCGCCACCAATAAGAGCCGCAACCTCAACAGGTTGCGGCTCTTTCCTTTTTCCGGGGCGGGCGCAGGGATTGGGGGCAGAAGCCGAAGGTAGTGCCGTCTAACAGGATCCGTCCGGACCCAGCGCGGCACTTCCCAACTCGCCAGACAAAACTTCCCGCTTCGCGCGTCGATAGGATAATGGGCAGCGCGAAGCGCGGACTGACAGCCGGGGATCTGGAACGCATCCACGATGAGCACATGGGGGCGATGTTCCGCTATGGGCTGACGCTGCTGCGGGACGAGACGGCAGTGCGCGATCTCTTGCAGGACGTCTTCCTCAAGCTGGCGCAAGGGAAGGGGGAGAGGATGCAGGCGGAGACGGAGCGGGCCTATCTGCTGCGAATGATCCATCACGGCGCGATCGACCGGCTGCGGCGGGACAAGGTGCGGCAGGAACACTCGGCCCGACCGGCGGAGACGATCTTTGCAGCATCTCCTGATCCCGACCGCGAGGCCTTCCGGCAACGCCTGGATGCCGCCTTGGGGCAACTCCCGCTGGAACAACGCGAAGTGGTGGTGCTGAAGCTATGGGAGGAGCTGACCTTTGATGAGATCGCCGGCATTTGCGGCATCCCCCTCAACACTGCCGCAAGCCGCTTCCGCTACGGCATAGACAAACTCCGGGCCCTCCTGCGTCCCGTGTATGAAGAGCTTTGATCCCATGGATACCGGCGAGGACAACAGCGAGTTTGAAGATCTGCTCCGCGGCATGGCCCTGCGCCAGCCGCCTGCCGATTGGAAACCGCTGCTGTTGCCCAAGCCGCCTGTTCCGCTTCTGTCCAAGCCACTGTGGTTCGGGTTGGGGGCCTGCTGGGCCGTCATCCTCGGCTTCTACCTCGCAACACCAGAGGAGCAGGAACTCGGGCCGCCGGTGCTACCGCCGACGGGCCCGGGAATGATGGGAGATCAGAGTCTCGCCACTCTAACAAGCAACAGGCGATGAAACGGCTTCTACAGAAAAGATGGGTCCGCATTCTGGTGCGGGTGATGGTCATCGGCGTATCCGTGCTGGTGCTGGCCTCGGTGATTTTCAACTGGCAGGCCGCACGGGGGAAAGCCCGCGTGATCGCAGAGGCGCGGGCGGCGGGACTTCCGCTCACGCTTGAAGACTTCTCAGCGGGGATGCCAGCGCCTGAGCAGAACTTCGCTCGCACCGGGCTCATGCGTGAGTGGGAAGACGCCTTCGGCAGGGGAGATCACACTGCACCGATTCCCGGCAGCCCCGAGGCTGACTTCAAGCTGCTGGCCGATGGCTTCTTCGAGAAGATCTGGCAGCGGGACCGCGCGGGTGCTGGGAAGGAGCTCGACTTCACCATCCTGCCAAAAGACGGCCCCTTCGGACAAAGCGCCGCGAGTTTCTTGGCCGAGTATGACCGGCGGAATGCCAAGACGATCCAGCAGCTCCAGACCGGCTTTGATCTGCCCCATGTGAGGCGTCCTTTCGTCCCTCCGAACTTTACCGGCAACTCGGAAAAGCAAGTCAGTCTAACAGAAGCCTTCGGCCAGGAGTTCCGGCATCTTTACGACGGTTTGCAGATCCGCGCGGAGGCCGCACTCCTCGCCGGGGATTCCGGGAAGGCGGCGGAAAGCATCGAGCTTGTCCTCCGCATGGCGGATGCCGTGGGCTCGCGGGGGCTCACGTATTCCGTGCTCATCGGGAATCTCGGCATGCGCAAGATGGTGGAGCCGCTGCGCAAGGGCTGTGAAGGCCATCAGTGGCGGGCCGAAGACTTGGACCGGATCCAGGCAGCCCTGCTCCGCCTGAAGGTCAAAGAGCGGATCCGTCAGGCGATCCAGAGCGAGGTGCTCACCATGCATCTCTGGCAGCGGTGGAAGGAAGATCGGCCAAGCTCTACGATCACTCCCTACTTTGTTGAGCTGGGGCAGCCTTCCTTCGCTGCATGGATATTTGCCAAGGCGCCGCGGTTGATTCCTGCCGGATTGTTCGACATGAACGCAGCCCATATTGTCCGATCCACGATCGACTGCGCCGCCATTCTCGATCGCCCCGGTCCAGCCATCCAGTGGTGGCGGGAATCCGAAAGGTTGAAAGGCGAGTTTGAAGCCAGGAGTGGATTCAGCCGCTTGATCATGTCGGACACGGCTGCTTGGATCCTGCTCAAGACTGCCGCGCGGGAGGGAGTGGAGCGCCAGCTCATGCTCACCGCTTGTGAGCTGGAGCGCTACTATCTGGCTCATGGTGCTTACCCCGCATCCCTTGATGCGGTTCCGACCGAGGCGCGGATTGATCCGCTCTATGACAAGCCCTTCGGGTACCGCGTGCAGGATGGGAAGTTCACGCTCTATTCCATCGGCCCGGATGGCAGTGACGACGGTGGGATCAAGATGCCGAAGCGGAGCTTCGAGAATCAGCCGGACTGGATCTGGTGAGCGTGTGGGGTGGTGGAATCTCTGCTTGAGGTCTCCGGTCGGGAGAGCAGGCTGGCAGTAGTCATGAAGCGCTCCCGGATTTGGGCCATCTGCATCTTGCTCGCGCTTCTCGCGATCACGGCGCTCTGGCAGCTTTCCGGGGCTGGCAGCAGCACTGTCCCACCACGACCGCATGCCAAATCCGGAGGCCATGCTCCTGCCGCGGGTGAGAACGCGGGCAATGAGGGTCAGGAAGGCACGAGTGGGAGCCGCCGTAGCGTCGACTACTCGGCCAAGGCGGCGTCCATGCTGGAGCTGAGAGCCGGCGAATTAGGGATTCTGCCTGTCCCCGCGGATTTTCTGGGAGATCCGCCCGGTGAAAGCGATGGTCCGGGGAATGCCGCCACCCTCCGGGGCGTCATGTCAAAAAAGAGCGCCAAAGATCTGATCGAAAAAGCCCTGCGGCAGGGGAAGCAGATCCAAGCAAAGGTCGGAGCAGGGAAGGATGGGGTCGATTGGAAGATGGCGGATATTGAGATGAAAGCGAGCTTGGCCGGTGAAGAAGGGGGCTTCTCTGAGTTGTTGGTCGAGTCATCTTCGGGAGCTCAGACTTGGAAGCACTCCGTCCAGCTTGGCTCCGGGACCTGCGCGGTCCTCCGCTATCCCTCGGGTGAGTCCGTGCTGATTGTGACCGGCCGGAGTTCTCCGGTGGGAGGTGTGACGAAGGAGGAACCTTGAAGGGGAGTGGACAGGGTTTCGCCTAGCGTATCAACAGAAGGAAAGATAGAAGCGGCGTCCATGCAGAGACCGCTCATCCTCGTCGCCAGTCATCTGCTCTGCCTGGGAGCGGGGGCTTGGGGTATCCGGACCGCCATGGAGAAGGGCGGGCAAACCGGTGGCATGGCGAGCACCAAGACGGGCGAGCGCACCGAGAGCCGGTCATCCGCTTCCGCCAGTGCCAGGAAGCTTGCGGACGAGGCGCTGGCCACCGTGAGGAAGGCCCTGCTGGATCCGGACGCGGTAAAGGCACACGCGGATGCGATGGCGCGTGAAGAAGGCGAGAAGCGCGCCAGGGAGCTTGCCGCCAACTTCCCGGGACTTAAGCAGGCGGAGAAGGACGAGTTCGCCGCGGCGGTTCTCGCGTGGTTCCGTCAGGATCGCGCGGCTGCGGTTGCCTTCATCTTGGAGGGCGGCAAGGATCCCTTCAAAGACGCAGTGCTCAAGCTGCTGCTTGCCGAGCTCTCGCCGGAGGAGCACCTGAAGCTGGCGGCTGGTCTCTCAAGTCCCGCTTACCGGGCTCGCGTTGCCCAAATGCTGGGAGAGCGGCTTGTGGACTTGGACCAAGCCTCGCTCGTCGCATTCGTGAAGGAGGCCAAGAACGGCACAGCCGGGGCGGAGATGCTCAAAGGAATCGCGATGGGGTGGCCGTCCGGCCATGCCCAACAGTATTTGGACATGGCTCTTGCCCTGGGGGACGATGCTTCCGCGGCGCTTCAGGCATTCTTGGCAGGCTTCTCCAATCCCCGCCACTCCAGCGAATTGCTCGTGCTCCTGAAAGGCCGGGAAGATCTCCCCGCGGACCTCATCACCTTCATCAACGAGCAACGCGAACTCATCGGCCATCTTTATCGCTATGCCGACCCGTCCGTGCCGCTCGACCTGCGGATCGAGGAGATGCGGAACTTGGCGTGGCTGAGGGATGCGACCCCGGAGAAGCTGCGGGAGGGAGCCTTGAAGCAGATCTCCACGGTGGACATCAACGAGCTGATGAAGTCCGGTACCGACTACCGCTATGCCTTCCGTCACGGCGCGATGACGGCGCAGGAAGTGCTGGATGCCGTGCGCCAGACCTTCCCGGAGCTGGCAGCGGCTTCGGACTATGAGACGCGCGTGAGGGTCTACAATGAACTCGCCTCCGAGGATGCCACGGCGGCCTTCGCCCTGATCTCTGATCTTCCGGAGGAGCAACGCAATCTCGCGGTGATCCACCAGGCCCGCTGGTCCTTCCGCGACAACAGCCCGGAGACCTTCTATTCCATGATCAGTCTGGCACCCGGCCCGGACAGTGCTGAAGCCGGGCCACAGCGCGAGGAAGCCTGGAGTGTCTACAGCGGTTCCGCTTACGGTGAATACGGCAGCGACTATGTGGATTGGCTGAGAAGCTTGCCCGCAGGCACCAACCGCGACGTGGCACGCAGCACCTTTGCCACGATGATGCGCGATACGGGCAACCAGGAACTGGCCGCCGAATTCTCATCTCCTCCCAAGGCTGGCAAATGACCACTTCACGCAAACGCCTCTTGTTCATCGGCACACATCTCGCAGCCCTTGCTGCCGGGATCTTGTTGTTCAGTCCCGCGGGAGGCATTTCCGGTTCCGCGGGGAAGGAAAAGGGGCCTGCAGGTGACTCCCCGCCGGCGGCTTCCGAATCGGGATCGAGCCACGGCACGGCGGCCACCAAGGCACCCGCCCGCACGAATGCAGGTCCCGGGGCAAGCGTTCATCTCCTGGCTTGGAAGGCGCTTGCTCACGACGGGCTGACGCGCCCCGAGCGCATGAAGGCGAGTGCCGTGATCCTCAGGCAGTGGATCCAGGAGGATTGGCAGGCGGCGCTGGACACGGTGATGAAGGAGACGCCGGACGACTTCGCCCTGCTATCCGAGTTCAATGGGGTCTTCGCCGACAAGGCCGTGGAGATGTGGTCGGTGATCGAGAGCAAACGCTACGGCCTCAGCACGGTGACCCTGCGCAATTTCTGGCAGCAATCCCTGCGCCGCCTGGATGAGGCCACACTCGCCCGGATCGAGAAGGAGCTGCCCGAAAACGCAAGGGTGGGACTCAGGCCTCCCAAGCCGACCTCCATGAGGTGAGGCAGTGCTTGCTCCCGGTATTCGGTTTCTCTCTCGGAAGCTGATTTGGCTCAACTCCATCCTAGGACCAGAGACACGAAGCAGAGGCCTGCCGCGGGAGGCAAGAGCTTGCGCCAAGTTGATCCCACGGAAGTTTCCATGCGCTTGCCACTTCCGGCTACTTGCGCAATCGATCCGGTAGTGTTAGTCTCGCCGCAATTATTACGGGGATGAAACTTTACATGGTTTCGATGTGGATGGCGGTGGGAATCCTGGCTGGCTGTGACGAGCAAGCTGGAACCCGAGGGGCGGCGCCACCCGCTGCCAAGCCTGATGCCGTGGCCCAGCCGGACGATGCACCGCCGCTGGTTCAGTCGATCCGCAAGGCGGAGGCGAACTACCGCGTGTTCATGGAGAAGCACGAAGCGGCCCATAGCGCGAGCAGGGCCCGGAGGGAGCTTCCGACGGATGTCTCAGCCGAGGTCGCCTCCCTTGCGGCGAAGCGCGAGGAGGAGGCTCTGGCGGCGCGGGCCAAGGCGGCGGAAGCGAGGATTGCGGACTGGAAGGAAATCCAGCTCCACAACGCCTCGCCCTTCGAGCGCAAGCAGGTGGCCGCATACCGGGATCGTTATGAGCTGCGCGAGGAAATCCGTCTGGCAACCCTTGCTGCCGACCTCTACGCGACGGATCCGGCCCACCAGGACGACTACGAAGTCGCCCAGCAACGGCTGGCCCACTACCGCGAGAAGCTGGCGGACGAGGATGCGGCCTGGGCGCTGATCGACAAGGGCGGCTGGCGGGAGACGGTGGCCGTTGTGCATCCGTGAAGCCCGCTAGGTCCCTAGGGATTTCAGCGCCTCATCCATTAGCAGCTTCGCGTTGAGCAGATCGAACCACAGCGTATCGTTCGGCCTCTGGAGTGCCGCGCCGCTTTCCAGGGCGCTCTCCACTGCTTCGCGGGAGGACTCGATCAAATCGCGGGCACCGGTGCGGTTGCCCTTGTGGCTTTCGATCATGGCCAGCACGAAACGAGCGGAGGCCACGCGCGGCTCATTGACCTCCGCATAGGCCAGGCAGCGGTTCAGCCAGGCGACCGCACGAGTGTCATCGCCCTCGCGGAAGGCCTTCAGCCCCTCGGCGAAGCAGCACCACGAGGCCAGCCCGGGATAGCCTGAGATCCAGCCCTGCGGGTCATCCACCGAGCGTTCCACCAAATCCGCCAGCGGGGCCAACTGGTGGAGGAGCGCCTCATCCGCAGGTCTCAACAGCGAGGCCTTCAGCACCTGCTCGGCCACCTGCGGGTGACGCGTGCCGGAGAAGCGCTGGATCGCGAAGCTGCGGAGCTGCTCGTAGGCCTCCCGGTTTCCGCTGTGGCAGAGCGCTGCGGTGGCCGGTAGCAAATCGAAGGAGATGGCGTTGCTGTCCGAGTCATCGATGTTCGAGAACGCGTGCACCGAGGAGGCATAGCGCTGGCCCGCCAGCGCGAAGCGTCCGCCGAGGACATGCCACTCCGCGATCCGCCGGTAGCAGTCCGCCGCTTCCAGGGAGACCGGCGTGCGCTCCACCGGCACTGTGGCCAGGAGGCGATCCGCTTCTTCCAGGTTGTTGCGGCTGATCTGCACCGCGGCCTTGGCGACTTGCTCGCGGAACTCCGCCGCCTCGCGCAGGCCGGTCTCGGTGATGCGCGCTTCCTCTGCGGCATGCTTCAGTCGCGCCTGTTCCTCGCGTGCCGTCTTCTCGCGGAAGAAGAGGTGGGTGGAGATTCCAAGCGCGGCAAGCAGCGCGAGCAGGGCCACGCCCCCGGCGGCGAAGACGATCTTGTTCCGCCGCACCAGCATCCCCAGCCGGTAGCCGCTGCTCGGCGGGCGCGCGGAGACCGGCTCGTGATTCAGGTAGCGCAGCACATCCACCGCCAGGCCATTCGCCGTGTCGTAGCGGCGCTTGCGTTCCTTCGCCATCGCCTTGAGCACGATCCAGTCGAGATCGGGCGCGATGTGGCCGAGCGTGGAAGGCAGCGGTGGCTCTTCCTCGCGCAGGATGCGGCGCGTCTCCTCCATGCCCGCGTCCCTGAAGCGCTTCGGGTCAAAGGGCGGGCGGCCGCAGATCAGCTCGTAGAGCAGCGCGCCCAGGCTGTAGATGTCGCTGCGGGTGTCCACATCCACACCGCCTGAGGCTTGCTCGGGACTCATGTAGGCAGGCGTGCCCAGGAATTGATCGAAGACCGTGAAGTTCGCGTCCACCGCGCTGCTGCCCGCCGTGGCCTTGGCGATGCCGAAGTCGATGACCTTCGCTTCCGCCACGCCGTCGTGGCTCTTCACCAGCACGTTCGTCGGTTTGATGTCGCGATGGATCACGCCCTTCTGGTGCGCATGCTGGATCGCCTGGCAGACCTTCACGAAGAGCTCCAGCAGCGGCCGGATCTCCAGCTGCCTAGCCTTGCAGAAGTCCGTGATCGGCTCGCCATCGACCAGCTCCATCACGAAGTAGGGCCGGCCCGAGGCGGTGGCTCCGGCGTCCAAGACCCGCGCGATGTTCGGGTGATCCATCAGCGCCAGGGCCTGACGCTCCGCGGCGAAACGGGCGATCACGTTCTCCGTGTCCATGCCCAGGCGCACGATCTTCAGCGCCACCTTGCGCCGCACCGGCTCCTGCTGGTCCGCCAGATAGACCACCCCACAGCCGCCCTCGCCGAGCCGCTCGATCAAGCGGTAGCGCCCGATCATTCCGCCGATGCCTTCGTTCATCTTGGCCGCCGGGGCAGGGGAGGGCATCTCCGGTTGCAGGTCGAAGAAGTTCTCCGCGCTGCCCTGCAACTCTAATAGATCTTCCAAGTCCTTGCGCAGCCCTGGCTCCACCCGCGCCACGAACTCAAGAAAGCGCTGACGTTCCTCCGGCCGAGTGAATCCCGCCGCCGCGGCGAAGAGCGTCTTTTCAAGGGCGGGGTCCATTTTCGTACAAACAGGAGGCACCACGAATCAACAGCCGATCTGACCAATGAAGGCATGGGAATTCAGGCTGCACCCTCTGCTCTTTGATTCGTATGATCGGCTGTTCATTCGTGGTGCCTCTTTCTTTCGCTTGTCAGGTTTCGTCGCGGATCATCTTCAGCAGCTTGGCCCTAGCGTAGGCCCACTGGCGCTCGACGGTGCGCTCGGTCACACCTTCCATGGCCGCGACTTCCTTGTTGGTCAGCCCGCCGAAGAACTTGAGCGAGATCACGCGCGCGCTCTCCGGGTCGTCCTGCTCCAGTCGATCCATCATTTCATCGACCAGCAGCACCCGCTCATCCAGCGGCGCGGCGGCGAAGTCGAAGGCCTCGATGTCCAGCTTCTCCCGGTGCTCGCCGCGCTTCAGCGTGCCCTTCGCGCGGGCCCGTTGCACGAGGATGCGGCGCATTGCCTGTGCCGCGGTGCGGAAGAAGTGAGCGCGGTCGTTCCAGCAGATCTCGTCGTCGCCGGAGACGCTGAGCCATGCCTCGTGGACCAGCGCGGTAGGCTGGAGGGTCTGGCCACCGCTTTCCCTTGCCAAGCGCTTTGCAGCGAGGGCCCGCAGCTCGTCATAGACCAGCGGCAGTAGCTCGGAGGAGACCCCGCTGCCGGTCTGGCTGGAGGCTTCCAGGATTTTGCGGATCTGGTTCACGAGTTGGGTTTCCGGAGTCTAGCACGCCAGGGCAAGTGCATGCATTTCCCGGCTTCACCACGAACGCCCGAAGCGCCGCTCCTTGGCAAACCGGAAGTGTGGCCGCAACCCGTCCTTCGCCGAAGGAGCGGCAATCGCTGAAGGTTCCGCACAATCCACGGGAAATCGGGGTTTTCGCGGAGAATTTCCTCCGGGCAATGTCGGGTTTCGCGCGGGAACCGCACTTCTTTCCGATGGAGCGCGGGACTTTCTTTCCGCTCCGCCCAACCCAAGAAACCCAAACCCAAGTTCCTCCCTTGCCGATGGCGACAGGTCCATCCCGCGGGGCGGCGCTGCACCATGAAACGACCTCGACTCCTCATTCCCGCGGGCATCCTCGTCCTCGGGACCTTGGCGACGGTGCTTTATCTCCGGAACGAGCCGCGCCCTGTCCCGGCGGGGGGAGCATCTGTCCCGTCCGCGAAGGTGACGGGACTTCCCGCTGTGGAAGAGACCAACGCCGCCTTGGTGCAGAGCCAGACTGCGCTGCCCAAGCACGTGCCGGACCGCGAACTCTTCGGCAGCACTTGGACGACTTCTCCGCGTGCCGAGATGGCTGGCTTTTCGGCGTGGGCGCAGCGCTACCTCGCTGCAGCGCCGGCGGCACGCCCGGCGATGGTGGAGGAGGGGGCGCAACTGGCGGAGGCACGCCGCGTGCGGATGCTGAGCTTGATCAAGGATGATCCGCGAGAGGCGCTCGCGAACACCCCGCCGGTGCTCGTCCGGCAGCAATTGCCCGCGGTGGTGGAGGCTCTGTTAGAAGAGCGGATCTCGGACCGCGGTGATGTGTATCGCATCATGGGCATCGCCGGTCCTGGCGATGCTCGGACGATCCCGACGACCGAGCAGGCGAACATCGCGGGAAAAGTCTTCGAGGCGCATCGCTATGGCGACCGCGCGCTGACGCCGCATCTCAAGGATGTCTCCATCCACGGCATCACGCTGGATGGCCAGCTTGCCATCCTCGATAGCCCGGTGCGCAAGATGGAAGCCGGCGAGACCCCGGCGGAGACCACGAATGAATGCGTGGTCACCGGTGGCGTGACCGTGGTGCCGGAGGTGGCCAAGGAAGAAGCCAAGCCGGTGGAGACTACCACCATGCTGGTGGGTAACCACGGCTACACGATGTGCTGCCCCTTCTGCGCGGAAGACTTCGAAACGCGGATGGAGCGCCTCGAACGCCAAGCGATGTCCGCACCACAAGCGGTGGATGCCATCGCCGCTGATGCCGGCAAGCCGCGCAGCCTGTCCTCCGGCGGTGTGAATGGCAGCGCGGACTTTCCCGGCAAGCCGCCTTCCTGGCTCACCCAAGGCACGAATACGATGATCATGATGCGGGTGGATTTCCCCGATCATACCGGGAACCGCTTCAGCGAAGCCGAACTGAAGGGCAACGTGGATGACTGGGGCGGCGTGAACTGGATGGTGGACCGCTTCTCCTACGGCAAGTCGCACGTGGCCTCCCCCACCATCACGCCGGTGCTGCGCATGCCGCACGACATGGCCTACTACAACAACGGGCCCTACTGGGGTGACATCCTCAACGATGCCCGCGATGCCGCTTTCGCCCAGGGCTACAATCCGGACTCCTTCTCCTGCCGCGTGATCATCCACGATGTGGTGCTGAAGGATGCCGGTGCCGCGGGCTGGGGCGGTGGCGGTGCGATCTGGTGCAACAACAACGTGGACAAGCGCCTGCTCATCCATGAGTACGGCCACGTCTTCTGGCTGCCGCACGCGAACTCCTGGGCCTCCAGCGATGGCAATCCGCTTTCCGACAACCGCTGGCACGTGGAATACGGCGATGCCAGTGACCCGATGGGCAATGCCTGGGGCACCAATCCCTTCAACGACTACAACGCCTACTACAAGAACCTGTTAGGCTGGCTGCCCGACAGCGCGGTGGTGCCCGTCACGCACTCCGGCACCTACCGCATCAACCAGTTCGATGGCTGGGGCGACTGGACCAAGCCGGTGGCGCTGAAGATCACTCGCGACAATGGGCTCGACCTCTGGGTGATGTTCCGCGGCGATGGCGTGCCGCAGGGCAACTTCAACACGGGTGCCTATGTTGTCGGGGTGAATGGCGAGCGCTTCGGGGACTCGCACGTCCTCGACTTCAACGATCCTGCCGGGGATACGGGCAATGCCCCGCTGGCCCAAGGTCAGGTCTTCACCGATGCCGCTTCCGGCATCACCATCACCACCGCGGGCCGGATGATGACCGACTGGCCGCACCACATGTATGTGAAGGTGGACTTCGGCGCGAACTATGTGCACGGCTACCGCGCGCTGGTGAATGGCGGGATCTACGCGCTGCGGAACAAGAGCTTCAACCAGTTCCTGACCTCGCCCGATCTCAATGCAGGCACCGAGCCGATCATCAGCGCCTACACCGGGGCCACCAACCAGCAGTGGATCGCCCAGAGGAACAGCGACGGCACCTACAGCCTGAAGCGCAACGGCTCGACCGATCTCTTCCTCGACGTCCAGAACAACGGCGGCGGCAACTACAACGAGATCCTCCAGTGGACCTGGAATGGCGGCGATGCCCAGCGCTGGGATGTGCTCAATTCCTGGGATGGCTATCTCAAGCTCCGCCACAAGAACACCAACGCGCTGCTCACCGCGGACACCGCGGGCGGCAACTATGGCGACGTGATCCAGTATGACGACTTCTCCGGCGATGAGGAGAAGTGGGAGCCTTACCTGATCGGGATCAACGACGGCTCCTACCGGATGGTGCCGCGCCATGCGCAGACACGCACCATGGCCCTGCGCGGCCGCAGCACCAGCAGCGGCACGCAGGTGGAGCAGCAGTTCTGGGCCGGTGGCGATTGGCAGCGCTGGACCACACAGAACCTTGGCAGCGGGCAATTCCGAATCTACCCCGCGGGCAATCCGGGCCTGAGCCTCACCATTGAAAATGGCAGCACCGCCGATGGAGCGAAGGCCATTCTCCAGCCCTACACCGGGGCCAGCCACCAGAAGTTCACCTTCACTTCCACCGGCATGGGCTTCGTCCGACTCGCACCGGTTCACGCTCCCTCCATGGCGCTGGATGTCGACGCCAGCGGCACCGGAGCGGGCGCGGCGATCCAGCAGTGGACCTATCTCGGCGGCAACAACCAGCAGTGGCGCTTCATCGACTCCGACCTGTGAAACCCATGAAAACCTTCCTTACCATCACCGCTGCCACTCTGGCCTGCGTGTTTGCAGCCAGTGCCCAGCAGCAACTAACGGTCGGCCCGAAGCACCGCTACCGCTTCGACAATGCCAGCGGCACCCTGGCCGCGGGCACGCAGATCAGCGACACGATCGGCACGGCGCACGGCTTCATCCGCGGCAGCGGGGCCACGGCCAACGGCAGCGGCGTGCACCTGGCCGGTGGCTCCTCCGCCACTGCGGCCTACATCGATTTGCCGAATGCCTCGGTCTCCGGTTCCGCGGAGATCTATCCCGGCTTCGCCGAGGCCAGCTATGAGGTCTGGGTCACCGTCAACAGCAACCAGAACTGGTCCCGCATCCTCGACTTCGGGAACAACGCGAGCGATGAGATCACCGGTCCCGGTGGAACCTTCAACGGCGCGGACTACCTGATGGTGACGGCCAACAAGGGCACGGCCAATGACATCCTCTTCGAGCGCGGCGGCCAGTATCTGACCGGCGGTGGCCAGCAGACGGTCACTGGAGCGACCACGATCGGCACCCGCATGCACATCGTGGCGACCTACGATACGACATCCTCCGCGTGGAAGCTCTACAAGAACGGGACCCAGATCGCCTCGGTGCCGACGCTGCTCGGGCCAAGCACGATCGATGACCTGAACGTCTGGCTCGGCCGCTCGAACTGGGCTGCGGATGCCAATACCGACGCGACCTACGATGAGTTCCGTAGTTACGACTACGCGCTGAGCGCCGCGGAGGTGCTGGGTAACTACAATGCCGGTCCCGAGGTGGTCAACCTGGCGTCCACCAATCTGGCTCCCGTCTTCACCACGAATCCCTTCAGCAAGGCGGCCGCCACCACGGGCGCGGCTTATTCCGCGAGCATCGCCGGTGATGCCACTGATCCGAACGCGGGCGATACCCTGAGCTTCAGCAAGATCGCCGGTCCCGCATGGTTGACGGTGGCGACGAACGGCGCTCTCTCCGGCACGCCGCCCGCGGGCAGCGGCGGCACGAATGCCTTCACCGTGCGCGCCACGGATGCGGGAGGACTCTTCGCGGAGGCCACGCTGAACATCCCGGTGACCAATGCGCTGCCTTCCGGTTGGACGGCGCTGGACATCGGCGCGCCGGGAATCGCCGGTGCCTCTTCGGAAAGCGGCGGCAGCTACTCGGTGAGCGGTTCCGGTGTAGACATTTGGGGCGCGGCAGACAGCTTCCACTATGCCTCCAAGACGCTTGCGGGCGATGGCGAGATCCGCGCCCGCATCAGCTCCCAAGGCTCCACGGATGCTTGGGCCAAGGCAGGCGTGATGATCCGCGACGGCAGCGGAGCCGGAGCCCTGAATGCGCTGGTGGCCCTGACTCCCTCGAACGGCTTCACCTTCCAGTGGCGATCTGCCGTCTCCGGTGCCACCACGCAGACTGCAGGCCCGGCATCGAACGCCGCGCCTAACAACTGGGTGCGCCTCAGCCGCAGTGGCACGCTGGTGACGGCTTACGTCTCGGCGAACGGCAGCACCTGGACCCAGGTCGGCACCGCGACCCTGTCGATGAACACGAGTGTCTCAGTCGGTCTGGCTGTCACCAGTCACAACAACGCCCAGCTGGGAACCGCCGCCTTCGACAACGTCACCGTCACGCCCTTCCCTTCACCATGGCAGAGCGCGAATGTCGGGAGCACCGGCTTGCAAGGCAGTGCCGAATACTTCGGCACCGCCTTCACGGTGAAGGGTGCGGGAGCCCTAGGCAGCACCAGCGATGCCTTCCGCTACGTCTATCAGACTCTGAATGGCAACGGCACGGTGATCGCACGCGTTAGCACCCTTCAGGACACCGGCACCAGTTCGCGCGTCGGAATCATGCTGCGGGATACGCTCAATGCGAATGCCAAGATGGCCGCGCTCGCGATCAGCGGTAGCGGTGCCTGGCGCTGGCAGACCCGCATCTCCACCGGCGGTATCAGCACCACCACCAACAGCAGCAGCGGCACCGCGCCGAACCTATGGGTGCGCCTCGTCCGCTCCGGAAGCACGATCACCGCCTCCCGCAGCACCAATGGCAGCTCTTGGACGACCATCGGTAGCACCGCCGTCAGCATGGCCACGAACTGCTACGTGGGGCTGGTGGTGGCCAGCGGCAGCACCAGCACGCTCAACACCTCGGTTATGGATAACGTTTCCGTGACCCCCGCTTCACCCCTGCTGGCACCGGATCAGGATGTCGATGCCGATGGCTTGGCCGATAGCTGGGAATCGCTCTCCTACACTCCGGCCCAATACGGGACTGCGGACGACGCCGATGGCGACGGCCAGAGCAACCTCGCTGAATACGTGGCGGGCACCAATCCGATGAGCGGCACCGACGCGCTGCGCCTGAAGATCCTCACGGTCTCACCAGCGGTCTTCCAATTCCAAGGCCGCGCCGGGCGGACCTACATGCTGGAACGCATGGTCACGCAGGAAGGCAGCGAATGGGAGCAGGTGAAGACAGTCGGCCCGCTTCCTGCGAACGGGCAACAGCAGCTCACGGACCCGGCACCTCCGGCCAAGCTGGGGATCTATCGCCTGCAGGTGGTCTTCCCGTAGTGTTAGAAGAAGGCAGCGGATTCAAACTTCCATTGCCCTCCGCCGGGGCCAGTCCCATCTTGCCGGATGCCACGCCGCGGCAATCCACCGCCCGGCTGGACAGACGGGCTGCCTTGGGTAAGGAGCGGGGACCTTACTGTCCCCGGGAACGGTCCCCAAGGGCTGATTCCCCGACCGGTGCCAGCGACAATAAGGTCGCTGCTCCTTACCCACGACCTTCGCAGCCGGGCGGTGCCACGGCGGTCCCGGGTGGGCAACCGGTTTGTGAACACTCAAAAAAAAAACGCGGCGACCCGGAGGCCGCCGCGCTGTGTGATTCGATTCAATTCAATCCCGATCCAACTCAGGGCCGCGTGATCTCCAGTCTGAGGAACTGGGTCGCTTGGTCGACGATGGGCACCAGCGAGCGGATCTTCACCGTCTCCGTGCCATTGCCGTTATCCTGCGGGTAGCCGGGCAGGATCACCGCTTCATTCCACGAGCCATCGCTCAGGTCGAAGCTGGTGCGATGGTGGAAGGAGATGCCGGACAGCGCCGGCTTGGGCCGCACGTAGGTGGAGGTCAGGTAGAGCTGGCCACCGATGATCTCGACCTCCTCATCCGGCAAGCGCGCGGTGTCGCGGGCGTTCGGGCTGCCACCGAGAGCTGCTTCCAGCAGGGTGGTCAGGCCGTCGCCGTCGCTATCCGCATCGTCATCCGCATTCGCCGCTTGGGCTGCGGCCAGGCTGCCGAAGTTGCTGATCTTCCACAGGTTCAGCGGCGAGTCTTGGATCTGGATCTGGGCGCTGGAAGGAACCCCGGCCAGGTAACCCGGCGAGTCCACCAGCGAGTAGCTGAGCTGCAGGGTGCCGGTGGGCAGCTGCCGGTCCAGGGCGGTAATCACGATCGTGGCGGAGCTCTGCCCGGCCGGGATCACGAAGTCCAGGGGCTGCGGGCTGGCACTGAAGTCCACCCGCGGCAGCGCCTGCCCTGTCCCGTAGGTCAGGTTCAAGCCGACCGGCAGATCCTTCGCCGTCGAGCCGGTGCGCGTCACCGTGAAGGTGGCCGTGTTCGTAGTGCCCTTCTGCGCGATGGAGTCGGTGGCCGCGATCGTCACGTAGCCATCCTGCGTCCCGAGCATCGTGGCCTCGGCATCGCTCAGGCCGCGCTGATAGATGCGCACGTCATCGATGGTGCCGTTCATGTGGTCACCCGCAGTCGATGTTATGGTCTTGGTGCCGATGTTAAGCGCGTCCGTGGTCGTCTGGAGCGCGCCGCTCTCCGCAGCGTTGGCGACGAGCTCGCCATTGATGTAGAGCCGCATTTGCGCGCCATCGTAGCTGCCGATGACGTGGAACCATTGATTCACCGGAGGCAGCGCGGTTTCGAGACGGCCGATGCCGGAGATGTCCCAGGCAAACTTGCCGGTCTCCGCCAGCAAGCGATACTGGTTGTCGCCGTCACCCTTCTGGACCACCCGGCGGTTGCCATTCCAATCGATGGCTTTGACCCAAGCGGCCACGGTGATCCCCTGGGTGGGGTTCAGGGGGGTGGCGCTGGTCACCCGCAGTGCTTGGTTTGCCACGCCGGTGAAGTTCAGCGCATTGCTCCACTTGCCGCTGGTGGTCCATACCGGGCGCTGCGATTGGTTGTTCTGCCGGTCCAGGCTGGCCGTCAGGCCGTTGCCGGAGCTGTCCGCGGTGGTAGTGCCGGTGCCCTCGTCCAGCTTCCACCAGCCGGCCAGGTTCGAGGTCACCGAGTTCCCGGTGATGGTGAAGCTGGTGGTCGCCTCGCTCGGATCGTTCGAGAGGATCACCACCGCGGCGCTCTTCGTTCCGGTGCTGGTGGGCTGGAAGCGGATCTGGAAGCTCACGCCGCCCGGGCCGGGCAGGGTGGAGGATGGCGGCTGGGCGATCACCGAGAAGGAGCCTGCTCCCGTCCCCTGAAGCTTCACGATCGGCGTGCCGCTCAGCTGCAGCGGGGCATCTCCCAGGCTCTCGATGGTGAAGGTCTTCACGATCTGGCCGCTGGATGACACCGCGGTGCCGAAGTCCGTGCCATCCATCAGGTTCGGGGTGATGTCGTTGTTCAGGATCACCCGGCCATTGCCCGTGATCCGGATTTCAGAGGCCGGTGTGCCCGTGTCCGTGGTCGCGGAGGCCACATTGGTATAGGCAGAGTAGATGTGCGGGCCGAAGGCGGCCACGCGGTAGTAGACCGTGCTGTAGGGATCCACCGTGTTGTCGGTGTAATTCGTCACGCCCGTGGCGACGATGCCTACCTGCTCGAAGGCGAGGTTATCCAGCGAGCGCTCGATCACGAAGCCCACCTCGTTGTCCGACTGGTCCGCCCAAGTGAGGGCGACCTCGTTCTGGGAGATCGCGTTCGCCGCCAGCGTGGTGGGCGGCACGACCACTTCCGGCTGGAGCGAGTTGATCCACTGCCGGATCATCTCCACACCGCCACTGTCCACCATGTTGCGCGCCAGCGGGGGCATCTGGTGGTCGCCCACTTTGTTGATGCGCGTGTGGAGGATGGAATCGTTGATGTCCTGCGGCACGATCACGCGGCCATTCGGATTGCCCAGGTTGTCATTCACCAGGCCGTAGTAGAGGCCCTGTTGCTCGAAGGGGGTCTGATAGCGGCCATCCCACAGCGCCTGCACGCCGCCCGGGCGGTGGCAGTAGGAGCAGTTCGCATCCAGATAGGAGCGCGCCCGCTCCATCAGCGAGGCGCTGGTATCCGTGTGATACGAGAGCTTCTGCATCGCCGGGATATCGGCTTCCTGCGGCGGATTGCTGAAGAGGCCCACGTGGTTCCAGGAGCGGATCTGGTTGTCCGTCACGCCGCTGCCGCTGAAGAGCATGTCCTTGTTGAGCTGGCGGGTGCTGGGCCCCAGGACCCCGCCGGCCTGGTCGTTGTGGCAGCGCACGCAGTCCTGCCGGCTGGGGTAGTACCAGGGCTGGCGGCGGCTGTTCAGGCGGAACTTCGCCGTGGTCGTCGCATTCTGCGCCGCCACGTGGGCGGTGACTGCCATGCCGAAGTAGATCTGGTCCGGCATGTCCACCGTGGTGCGCTGATACTCGGTCCAGTTGAAGCCATCCGAGCTGTTGTAGGCGATGAAGGTGTCGCCCTCGCGCTTCATGCGCAGCCAGGTGTTCGGGTAGTTCACCGTGGGCTGCGGGAGCGCGGGGTAGAGCGCCACGGCACCGCCGCCGGTGGTGGCGCGGTACTGGAATTCGTAGCCGCCCACGTTGTTGTTGCGCGCGGCATTGCTTGGAAAGACCAGCGCCATCACATGCTTGGCATTTGCCGCCAGGCTCTCGCGGACCATCAGACCGGTCTTGGTGTAGAGATCCGCTTGGACCACCGACTCCACCTGCACGGCGATGTCGAAGTCCCCGGTGCGCAGCTGGCTGGCGAAGTGGAATTTGTCCGTGGTGCCCCAGATATCGTCACCACCGGCCACGATCGTGACCGCATCGCCATCGCGCGTCGTGGAGCCGGCCAGGGTCGGGCCACCGATGTCCTGCCCGGTGAAGGTGCCCACGGGGGCGGTGGCGATCGGGATGCTCTCGGTCAGCGCCCCGTCTAACAGGTCGGCATCCGTCTGGTCGGTGCGCCACTTGTAGGTCGCGCCATAGACGGAGCCATCGTTCTTCTTCACGATCACGCGGGTCTCCAGGTGACGCCGTGAGTTGGGATCCACATCGCTATTCGCCAGGTCGAAGTGCTTCACCAGCACGCTGCCGGCGGGGAAAGTCCACTCGCCGCTGGGTGCGAAGCCGACGGTGGTGCTGTTCGGCACCGTGGCCCAGCGGGTCTTGATCGCGCCGTCCGACCAGAAGGGGGCATTCAGCTCGTAGGGGATCAGCTTCGGGCTCGGCGTCATCGTGGCCAGATTGCTGAACAGGCCGGTGGCACTGAGCGTGGCTGGCAGCGGGGTGCCGGGCGCCGGGCCGCCGCGCTGCAGCTTGTAGATCTTCCCGGAGGTGGTGCCCATCTGGCAGATGTAGAGCTCCTTGTTTGCATCCAGGCCGAAGGAACTCAGACCGAGGTAGTCATTGCCGGAGTTGACCCCCTGGCCGCGAGGCAACTGGGCGAGCCGCACCTTGGTGGCGGGCGTGGTGGTCTCATCCAGGTACCAGATGAAGCCGCTGATGTTGTCGCCGAAGATGTATTTGCCGTAGAGCTCCGGGAATTCCGTGCCGCGATAGACGTAGCCGCCGACCACGCAGGTGCTGCCGTCCCCGCCCGAGTGCGGGTAATCGATCACCGGCCGCTTGTTCACGCCGATATAGGTCCCGGTCAGGTCACCGTGCAGGCCTTCGATCTTGTTCCACTGGAGGTTCAGCCCCGGCGGGTCGGTCGGCTCGATGATGGTGACTTCCTCGTAGGACTCCTGGCCCACGTCACCGATGAAGATCCGGTTGGTCACCGGGTCATGGGTCATGCGGTGCGGGCTGCGCAGGCCGATGGCGAAGAACTCTTCCAGTGCATTCGTCTGGCCCACGAAGGGATTGTCATTCGGCACGTAGTAGCGCGGCCAGCCGGGGCTCACCTCACCCGCTGCACGCTTGGTGGGCGCATGGCTGATCGAGCCGCCGCGCATGTCCACATCGATCCGGAGCACGCCGGAGAAGAGCGAGAGATCGATCCGCTGGGCGTTCGTTCCGCCCTCCTGGTCGTCGCCGTTCGTGATGTAGAGGAAGCCGTTCGTCGGGTGGAAGAACATACCGCCGCCATTGTGCCAGACCGTGTGGTCCCGCTGGTCGATCACCACGTATTCGCTGGCCTTGGGCGTCTGGAAATTCGAATCCAGCACGAAGCGGGCGAGCCGGTCGCGCGTCGGCGTATTGGTCGGCGGGCGGGTGGTGGCGTTGCCGATGACTGGTCCCGTATCGTCGGTGGCACCGGCGACACCGCCGCGCCAGTTGTACCAGACGTAGATCTGGTGGTTGTTCGCGAAGTCCGGGTGGGGTGCCACGGCGAGCAGGCCGGAGTCATCCCAGCCCTGCACGTTGGCAGAAAGGTCTACTACCAAGGTCTTGGTGCTGGTCGCCGGGTCATTGTCGAAGACCCAGATTTTGCCTTCGCGCTCCCAGACGAGCAGCTTGTTCGTCCCGGGAATGGAGGTCAGGCCGACGGCACCCTGGAAGCTGAGGTTCGGGAAGGCGACTACCGTGGACCAGTTGGCCGGGATCGAGGGTGCCTCCGTGGGGAAGACCCCGTCGTAGAAGGCGTTCACATTGGGCCGGGCGGGCAAGCCGTAGGACTGGGCCTTTGCGCTCGGGATCAACTGACAGGGGACAAGCAGCAGGGCTGCCGCCGTTCGGAAGAGGCGGGACGTGGTCATGCAGGGGCTCTCGGGGCGGTGGTGAAGCCGCGGGTTTTATTCGGGCAGACGGCACGCGCCACCTGGGCAGGGGTATACCTGCCGGCGCGTGTCGACTTGTTCCAAACCCTCAATCCGGTGAGAAGATGCGGGTGGTAATTGTAACGATAATGTCACAATGCTTCGCGGCTCGTCGCGGAGTGGTGGCGGGGAAAGGACCGATTGATTTTTACGTTCCCTGCGCGACTCCGGTTTAGCTCTCGGAGAAGATGTTTTTCAGGGGCGCAGCGGAGAAGCGGTTTTCGCGCCGGGTTAGCGGGATAAATCGCAGTGCCGGGTTTTTACGTGGGCACGCTTTGGTGTGGGTGCAATGCCATGCGCCACCTTGTTTCAGCGCGCCTTGGAATTGATTGCGCTCTGCAATCAAGCTTGGCGCACTCCTGCACGTTTTGAGCGTTATAAAGAGCTCTTTGGGCAAGCTTCGGAAGCCATTTGGCGGATGTGGTTGTCTTTGCAGTGCAATGGATTATGTATGGATTGAGCCATGCGCTGAAGGCCGGGGCACGTGGGTTGCTCTCATGGAATCAGAGTTAACCCCGAAGCAATCATGAGAACCAATTCCAAGATCCTGAGTGCCATCGCCGTCGTGACCGTCGCGCTGGCTTCGCAGTCGTGCATGACCACCTATGACTCCTACGGGCGTCCGGTCCAATCGGTCGATCCGGGAGCTGCTGCCGCCGGTGCCGTTGCCGCAGGCGCGGTGGGCTACGCGATCGGCCAGAACAACTCACACGACCACTACTATTACGGCGGCGGTTACTACCGCCGTCCTTACTACCGCCATCACTGGTAAGAGTGGTAAAGGAAAAGGAGGGCCACGAGCCCTCCTTTTTCGTGCTTGGGAGTAGAGGTTTTTGGACAGGAGGAAGGCAGGAGGAAGAGGAGACCAAAATCCAAACTCCTCTTCCTCCTGCCTTCCTCCTGTTCAAATATCTGTCTTTTTCATCCGCGCCATCCGCACCATCCGCGATTCCAACTCAAGGAATCAGCTCCAAGGAGATTCCCCGGCGCTCCAGCTCGCTACGATGTTTATCGTAGATGATCTCCAGGTCGCGGTTGTAGTGATCCTTGTCCACCGTCCTTGAAAGGTTCCCGCCGTGCATGCGGTGGAGATGGCTGGCCATCGGCAGGTAGCGGGGCAGGCCGGCTTCCAGCACGAAGCGCGTGTAGAGTTCCAGATCTTCCGCGGTCTTCATCTCCTCCGCATAGCCGCCGCAGCGCTCGAAAAGATCGCGGGTGAAGCAGGCATTGCCCTGGATGAAATGCCGGCCGGAGAAGATGGCCCGCAGCATCTCGTTCGGGGATTCGAACTCCCATCCGTAGTAGTCCTCCCCGGGCAAGTAGCGGCCATCCTGGTCGATCTTCAGGAAGTCCGAGACGGCCCACTCCCATCCTTCATCGGAAAGGGCGCGGGCGAAGTGATAGGCCGTGCGCTGCAGCAGCAGGTCGTCATCGTCCAAGGCCATCAGCAATTCGCTGCTGCAGGCCCGGGCGGCGAGGTTCCGGGCTTTGCCAGGTGGTGTCGGCCCATCCGAGAACATCGCCTGCACACCTTGCTCCTCCGCCAGCCACTGGGCCGTGCCATCGTCAGAGCCGCAGTCGTGCAGCATATGCAGGATCTCCAGATCCAGCGGAGCGGTGGCGCTCATGCGCACGCTCGCGACATTCTCTTGGAGGAAGGGGAGGCGGTTCCGGGTGGGGGGGAGGATCGCAAGTTTCAAGGATTTCAACAGAGCGCCGCTTTCACCCGAGTCAACTGCATGCTATGGAGCGGCATGGCGCAATTTCCATCGGAGACGGGTGAGGATGGTTCCTTCGAGCGACAGGAAGATGCCTTCCGGCGGATCGTGGGGAAGGAGGAGGATTTGCCCGCGGTGCCGGGACGCTATCACCTCTATGTCTCGCTGGCTTGCCCCTGGGCGCACCGCACGCTGATCACGCGCTCCCTGCTCGGCCTGCAGGACCAGATCGGCGTGAGCATCGCGGATCCCGTGCGGGATGAACGCGGCTGGGCCTTCCGCAGCGGCGATGGCCATGGTCCCGATGAGGCGGAGGGCTTCCGCTTCCTGATGGAAGCCTACCGCGCCACCGATTCGCACTTCGATGGCCGTGTCACGGTGCCGGTGCTGTGGGACCGCGAGGCCAAGCAGATCGTGAACAACTCCGAGGACGACATCTGCCGGATCTTCCAGGATGCCTTCGCCGGGCCGGAGGCTCCCGATCTTTTCCCCGCGGGGCAGGCCGTGATGCAGGGCGAGCTGAGCCGCTTCCTCTATGAGAAGGTGAACAACGGCGTCTACATGGCCGGCTTCGCCACCACGCAGGTTGCCTATGAGAAGGCCGTGCGCGAACTCTTTACCGCGCTCGATGAGCTGGAAGCACGCTTGTCCCGCTCCCGCTATTTGCTCGGGGATGAGCAGCCGGTGGAGAGTGATTGGCGGCTCTTCTGCACGCTCCTGCGTTTCGATGCGGTCTATCACGGCCACTTCAAGTGCAACCTGAAGCGGATCATCGACTATCCCTCGCTGCACCGCCACCTGGTGGAGCTTCACAAGATCCCCGGCGTGGCGGAGACGGTGAACTTGGACCACATCAAGCGGCACTACTACATCACGCACGACGATATCAATCCGACGCAGATCGTGCCAGTGGGGCCGGCGCGGATTTTCTAACAGCTCTTCCACTGGGAGCGCGGAGCCACTGGCCCGCAGAACGGTTCCTTGGAGCGGGCGGCAGGGGAGGGGCGCAGCAAGGGCGACGGCGCTATCCATCCAGTCCTCAAGAAGAGTCTCGTTGCCAAGCTTGCTTCTGCGGGCCGGTGGCTCTGCGCTCCCAGCGGTAGAGCCGCCAGCGATGAGGGCATGGAATGATATGAGACGCCTCAAGATCCCTTGCGCCGCGGCGGGACCGTGGCTAGGTGGAGACAGATGATTGTGATTGCCACGCGCCGATTCTTGCCCGCGCTTTTCGCGGCCTTGCTGCTTGTCCCCTGCGCGATGGCGGAACCCGCCGTGAAGGAGCAGCCCGCCTTCGGGAAGCACTTCGCGGAGCAAGGCCTCACCGGCACCTTCGTGCTGCTTGATCCGGAAGCGGACACGCTCTACGCGTGGAATCCTGCCCGGGCGAAGGAACGCTTCATCCCGGCATCCACCTTCAAGATCGCGAATTCGCTGATCGGCTTGGAGAGCGGTGCGGTGAAGAACCTGGACGAAGTGCTGCCCTATGGCGGGAAGCCGCAGGCCTTCAAGGAATGGGAGCACGACATGGCTCTGCCCGAGGCGATGAAGCTGTCCGCGGTGCCGATCTATCAGGAAGTCGCACGCCGCATCGGTGCAGAGAGGATGGCGGCGGGGGTGAAGTCGCTGGGCTATGGGAATGCGGACACCACGGGGGTAATCGACCGCTTCTGGCTGGATGGGCCACTGAAGATTTCCGCGGTGGAGCAGACGGGCTTCATCCGCCGCTTGCTCGCGGATGAGCTGCCGCTGAAGAAGGAGACGATGGAGAAGGTCCGCGGGATCATCCCCACGGAGAGCGCGGGGGATGCGGTGATCCATTTCAAGACCGGCTGGTTCACTTCCACGGAGCCGAACATCGGCTGGATCGTGGGCTGGGTGGAGCGCAGTGGGAAGAAGCTGCCCTTCGCGCTGAACATGGAGATGAAGGACATGAAGGATGCGCCGAAGCGGCTGGAACTGGTGAAGGCATGTCTGGAGGATGTGGGGTGAGAGCCTCTGGAGCGCGGCTTTGCACGCCGCCCGAAGGAGGGCTTGTGGCCGTCCCCATGGGAGCTTGCGGCAGGGAGGCTTGGCTTCCACCTTCACGGGTGGTTGGCGCGGTGAGGGACCGCTCTTGCGGCTTGCAAAGCCGCGCTCCGGATTCACCGGTAGATCATCTTCCGCGTCATGCCGCCATCGATGATGAGCTCGGCACCGGTGATGAAGCCGGACTCATCCGAGAGCAGGAAGGCCGCGGCGGCGGCGATGTCTTCCGGCACGCCGACGCGGCCGGCGGGGTGCTGGGCATGATCGGCCTTGCTGAGCTTTTCGCCGCTGACATTGATCCAGCCGGGGGAGATGCAGTTCACGCGCACGTCCGGGCCCATGCTGATGGCGAGCGAGTGGGTGAGGGCGCAGAGGCCGCCCTTGGTGGCGGAGTAGGCGTGGGTGTCCGGCTCGGACATGTGGGCGCGGGTGGAGGAGACCAGGATCATCGCGCCCTTGGACTTGCGCAGGTCCTTCTCCGCCTCGCGGGCAAAGAGGAAGGCAGCTGTTAGATTGATGGCCAGCACGCGGTTCCAGTCTTCCAGCGAGCACTCCGCGAGGGACTTGAAGTCACTGACGCCGGCATTCGAGACAATGGCATCGATGCGGCCGAGCTGCTTGCGAGTGCGGGCGAGCAGGTCCTGGATGTCGGACTCCTTGCTCACATCGCAGGTGAAGGGGTGGATGCCCTTGGCCTTGCGAGGGGGCTCGAGGTCGGCGGCGGCGACTTGCCAGTCATGACCGGCTAGGTAGGTGGCGATGCCCTTCCCGATCCCGTGTCCCGCGCCGGTGACGATGACGACTCGCTTCGATTTCAATTTCGCAGCCATGATGTCCGTGAACTTGCCCGGCGCGGGGATTGCGTCAACATGGAGCTACCATGAAGTCGCTGCTTTGTTCGCTGCTCTCGTTGATGGTTGCCGGTCCGCTCGTTGCCCAGGAGAAGGAGGAAGCGAAGCCGGTGGCGATCGCGATCCAGCCGCTGGGCAAGGTGAATGCGGATCGCCTGGCGGCGATGAAGGAGGGGCTGGAGAAGTCCTACGGGCTGCGGGTGGAGCTGCTGGCCATGAAGCCGCTACCGAAGGAGGCCTGGTATGAGCCGCGCGAGCGCTACCGGGCAGAAAAGCTGCTGGATCACTTGGAGGCTGTGGTGCCGGCGGCGCAGGCTGCGGTGGTGATCGGCATCACGGAGAAGGACATCTCCACCACGAAGGAGGAGCATGAGGATTGGGGGATCTTCGGGTTGGGTAGTCTGGAGGGGCGGACTTGTGTGGTGTCCACCTTCCGCTTGGGTGCGCGCGGGGCGGATGAGAAGAAGCTGCGAGACCGCCTGCGCAAGGTGGCGATCCATGAGGTGGGTCATGTGGCGGGCTTGCCGCATTGCCCCACCGCCGGCTGTGTGATGCGGGATGCGGAGTCGAGCATCCTGACGGTGGATGCGGAGAGCGGGGAGTTTTGTGCGGCGTGCAAGGAGCGGGCGAAGGAGGGGCTGGCGAAGAAGGGTGCGGGGAAGTGATGATGCGGTGACGCACTGTTTTGAAGTCCGCTCCACCGCGCAGGCTCCCCATTGTGCTACGGGCTTCCCGTGGCTGAAATGGTTTTGAACAGGAGGAAGGCAGGAGAAAGACAGGGAGGAAAGGCAGAGGGAGAACGAGGCTGTGAGTGCTTTTTTGAAGCCCCTTCTTCCTCCTGCCTTTCTCTTGTCTTTCTCCTGTTCAAATTCCCTGCCCTTTGTCGGGCGCAGGGATCGGTGACGCCGTGACGAACTCTGAGGACGTCCCCGGGAGAGAGCATTGGGTGCGCACCTAATCTTTCTTCCAAAAACCGAGTTGCGCCCGTGTCCTGGACCGCCCGCCAGTGCTCCAATGAGAAGATGAGCCCCTTGAAGAAAACGGCGACGAAGATGACGAAGCTGCAGACGAAGACCTGGATCTGTGACAGCTCCCACGAAGCGATCACCCGCGTGGAAGACGGCTGGGTGGAGTGGCTCCGCGGCGCGGAGAGCGGCCTGCACCTGCGCCTAGCGCACACCCGCAGCTCCGCGCCCCACGGCCCCTGCCATCGCCTGGCCAGCCCGCTGGCTGGCATGAGCCGCCGGGATCTCCCGCTGAGCCTCTTCCTGGGCCCGGATGGCCTGATGCTGCTGTTGGAGATGATGGACGATCAGGAAGTGCCGCAGCAGGAACTCATCGAGATGATCAAGCGCCTGCACATCCCCGGGTATGAAGCGGCGCGGAAACACTTCGAGGCAGCGATGGAAGAAGGAGTGCCGGAGTCCCTGCGCACCCCGGGCTTCCATTCGCAGTGGGAGATCCGGGAGGTGCTGGAGTGGAGGGAGGAGGTGGAGCGGTGACGCACTCTGCGGGAAACTGGTGGCAGCGAGTGGCGGCGCACGCCCCCTCACTGACGACAGGTCATCTCGAATTGCAGTGAGCTTAAAGTTGAGTAGCGGGGCCCACCTAACAGGCGTGAGGGCTTGCGTTTTGTCCTCTTTGATTTGACCAATTCGATAGGATATGATTCGATCACCACAAATGCCCCACCAAACTAGCGGAATCAATTCGCTGGATGAATATCTGCAGGCTTCATTCGACCGCTATAGTGCCTGCCTTGACGGACTCCCTGGCCCCCTTTCACTACCGGAGGTGAGTGCTACGGCCAGATTTCATCACCTCCGGCTTGATTCTAACGGTCGCTGCCGCTGGAAAGACCTCGCCAAAAATCTTGCATACCATATTATTTATTACTGTCACTCAGTCAGTCGTCGCGCCAGAGCCCAAAACGACGCTGACATCTTGGAGTTGAGAGATGAGGCTCGGCAATTTTTCAGGGATTCCGATTCTTCCGGCGAGGCTGGGGAGATTCTTCTCTATTTCCTCATGGAGACGGTGCTTAGGGCTCCGCAAATGGTTTCAAAGATTTCTCTAAAAACCAATTCCGAATTGGAAAGTAACGGTTCGGACGGCATCCACATGCGTTGGAACGGAGACGAGAATGTTTTAGACGTCTATTTCGGGGAGGCGAAATTATACAAAAGAGCCTCGGATGGGATTAGATCAGCCGTTAGAAGCATTGAAGATTTCCACACAAACTCAATGGAAGAATTCGAACTTCGATTGGTCAACCGACATTTCAAACATGCCGAGGGATCAATGAAGGACGAGATAGTCAAATTTGTTGATCGGGGCAGATCCAGCGAAACCGTCCGAGTAAACCATGCTTGTTTGGTTGGCTACAACTGGGAGGCTTATGACAAGCTCACCCCCTCGACTCTGGTCAAGATGAACGAAGAGCTGAAATCCAAATACCTTGAAGAAAGCGCGAAGATCCGATCGCTCCTTCTTAATAAGTTCGCCCCATTTCGAACCAAACGGCTACGCTTCGAGATCTTCCTCTTGCCGTTTTCGTCAATCAATGAGTTTAGAAAGGAATTTCGTCTCGCACTGTAAACGTGGCATTTTCGATTCCAACTGAGCTCCGCGCTGACTTTGAGATTCTATTGGCTGACGACGCTAGTCGGCACCTACCAGGATCGCCCCTTGACGATTTAGCCGCTTTGTCGCCTAAGGGGGCAATTCGTCTAATGAATGCAGCGTCACATCTCGCGCTCTCCGAAGATCCGCGCTCGCGAGACGCTGCTTACGAAATCGCTACTCGCCTTAGTTCATCACACTCTTGCGATTGGCCAGCGATGCACGCCTCTGCAGAGCTTGTTCTTTCGAGGTTAGGCAATTTCCCGGGGCGCGATTTGCTTTTAAAGAGGCATGGCCAAACCGCTCCTTTAGATGCCTTTCTTCGGATGGAGATGCGGGTTCATGAACTCGACAACACGATAATTGATGAGGGTGGGCACCGAAGAATCTTGACCGATTTCCAATATGATCTGCTCACCAGCTTCAACCGCCATCCAGTAGTAAGTGTATCGGCTCCCACATCTGCAGGAAAATCATTTCTTCTGTCGCTTGAGGTGCTCGCGAAGTTGAAGAAGGCCGACTACCCGGTTGTCGTCTACGTCGTGCCCACCCGTGCCCTCATAAGGCAGGTAGTGCTGGACCTCAGGAGACTCATCGCCGACAGCGAGATTTCGAAGCCCTTAGTAAGGAGCATGCCGACTCCTTTAGACCAGAATGAGGCGCCTCACGGAATCGTATATGTCCTAACCCAAGAGAGGCTACTGAGCCTCCTTTCCTCTCCCGAAAAGGCAGTCACACTAACATCTCTAATTGTCGACGAAGCTCAATCGATTGGCGACGGCGCTCGGGGAATCCTGCTACAAACCGCGGTGGAGCGGGCTATTGAGAAACACCCGAAGATCGAACTTATCTTCGCAAGCCCACTTGCAAAAAATCCCGAAATCTTTCTGGACCTCTTTACACTCTCAGCTGGGCAACCGTTCACGGAAAGCCATTCGCCGGTTTCCCAGAACCTCTACCTCGCTGAAATATCGAAGGACACGTCTCGGGAAGCACACTTCTCTCTTCAGGCTGACGATAGAATAATAAATTTAGGCCGAAGAAAGCTAAATTTCACGATGCGTGGAAGCCCCAACCGAAGGCTAGCTCTTTTCGCCAGATCCATCCTAAGAAATGACGATCCGGAGGATTCTTGTATCATCTATGCAGATGGGGCCGGAACCGCAGAACGGATCGCGCGCCATCTCACTCGAACGCTGAAGCCCCCAAATATCGATGAAGAGGTCACCGATTTCGCAACTTTCCTAGAAGAGCAAATTCATCCTGACTACAGCCTAATAAAATACCTTAGATTTGGAGTCGCTTTCCACTACAGCAATATGCCAAGCAGCGTGCGTTCCGGCGTAGAGGATTTGTTTCGGAATCGCAAGCTGCGCTTCTTGGTGTGCACAAGCACACTTTTGCAGGGAGTGAATCTTCCCGCTCGCCACATAGTGGTAGAAGCCCCAACTCGCGGCCCCGCCAACCCTATAGAGCGGGGAGATTTCTTGAACCTTGCTGGACGAGCCGGCCGTCTCACCAAAGAATTTCACGGAAACGTGTGGTGCCTACGTCCTGATCTCTGGAAACTTGAATCTTACAAAGGTGATAAGCTCCACGAGATCAAAGCCGCATTTGATAGAGCAATTTCTCACCAAGCAGAGTCAATCCGGCGGGCATTGGATGATGATGGTTCGCTGAAGGATTCGGCAATTCCTGTGAGTGCTCTAGGTCGAATCTTTACGGAGTTCGTTCAAAAGCCAAGACCTGACGTTTTAGAAACACTAACACTCAGTTCTGACGACCCTCTTGCTTTGGCAGAAACAGTTCATCTCCTGCAGGAGTTCAGACAAACGACAAACCTTCCGAGCGAGATCTTCTCCCGCAACGCGGGCAACCATCCAATCAGGCTTCAAGCCCTCTACAGCTTTTTAGCTGCGCACGATAACTTGGAAGGATTTATCCCTATCAGGCCCAAGATGGTAGGCGTGAACGACAGATTGAAGGAAATTTTTCAAATCTGTCAGAAGTATCTGAGAGGAGTTCACAATAACTCCTATTCTTTTCATTCAGTCATTGCCTCGGATTGGCTCCACGAAAAACCCCTCCAACAAATAATTGCTGGAGAGATCGCCTACAAAAGAAGCCAAGCCGCTCAGCAGGGAAAGAAACTCAATACCAAGAGAACAATTCACAATACCGTCTTCACTATCGAAAATGAGATCAGATTTAACTATGTCAGGCAAGTCCGCGCCTACATCGACATACTCTCAACAATCCTTCGGCAGCGAGGCTTAGCGGTTCAAGCAGACAACCTTCCGCCCTTCCATCTTTACTTGGAGTGCGGAGCCTATAGCCCAGCGACTCTGAATCTAATTTCATTGGGCTTGTCTCGTATTTCAGCTCTCGCTCTGCGGCATTCGATTCATCTTTCCGCCTCGTCCACGCCTGAGGAATGCTTAGAGAAGTGCCTAGCAGCTATTGCGAACGCCAAAAACTTGAAACTACCTCGAGAGATTCTGAAGGAAGTCGCGACCTTCGGAAATACCAAGTAGCCCTCTCGCTCGAGGCTAGGCTAGTATAGCCCGGGCCTTTGGCCCTGTGGAGACTTCCCTGTAGTGCGTCACCGCCGTCACCAACTCCCCTCAGGTGCAATCCCCCACGCTGTCCCAATCCGCTTCCGCGCCGATGGCCCAGTCGAGGGCCTTGCGGCGCTCCATGACGAGGCCCTCATACCTGCCGAAGGGCTGGCCGCTGAGGCGGGCCTGGCGGGTGGCCCAGTGCAGGCGGTAGTGGTAGTCCGCCTCGCGGTAGATCTCCTCAAAGGGCCGGAGCCGGGCACGGGCGATGAACTCCGCGGGATCGCTGAGGGGCGGCGGGAACTTGCTGGCCAAGTCGGCCTCGCAGCCTTCCAGGTGCGGCAGGCCGGCCACTCCCAGGCACCAGGCGAAGGACTGCACGCACTCCACCAGCCACATGGCATCGGTGCGTTCCTGTTCGTCGTGGCTGTCGCAGCTGAGGATGCCGCGCTCCCGCTCCGAAGCCTCGGACCACAGGCCCCACTTTTCCACGGCAGCCTTCAAGGTGGGCGGATGCCCGCCGAAGCCGATGCCGATGAGGTGATTCAGCACCATGCAGCGCCGGGCGATCTCCGCAGCGCCGGGCGCTAGGGGCTGGAGCACGGATGGCTCCTCCAGCAGGGGCAGGAATTCATTCACCTGGATGCCGCGCGAGCGCAGCAGGGCGTTGTTCCCGGTCCGGAGTTGTTCGCGATCGATCATGTCACGGGTGGCGGGCAAGCTTGGCAGGCGCGTGGATGATGCCAAGGCGGGATGAATGGGTGGGTGGACTTCCCCGGAGTGCGTCACCGCGTCATCGATCCCAGTGCCTGAGCAAAAGGCAGGAAATTTGAACAGGAGAAAGACAAGAGAAAGGCAGGAGGAAGAAGAAGCTTCAAAAATAGCATTCAGGGTCTCGTTCTTCCTGTGCCTTTCCTCCCTGCCTTCCTCCTGCCTTCCTCCTGTTCAAAACCATCGCAGCCATGGGAAGCCCGAAGCAGCCCGGAGGGCCGTGCTGCGGTCAAAGCTCCCCGGAGTGCGTCACCGCGTCATCGGCAGGCCCCGGGAAGCGGGATTGCCCTCGCGCGCGGCGGCTGAGAGCATCCGCGGCGATGACCCGCTGCTCCCCGGCCCGATGCTTGCACCGCTCCCTGAACCCGATGCCGATGCCGGTGCCAAGGCCCGCCCCGCGCTGGCTCGCGTGCGGCGCGGTGATGCTGGCGATGTCCCTCGTTCTAACAGGCTGTGACCCGCAGAAGCAGTCGACGACGAAGCAGGACGGCGGCAGCGCATCTCCCGGGCCCAAGCCGGTGCCCGTGCCCGCATCCGCCGCCACTCCTGAGCCCGCCTTCACTCCCGATCCGGAGATGATGGATTTCCTCCAGAAGGCCTATGCCTCCCACGGGGCGAAGGCGGAGATCCAGGGGGACTGGGTGATGGTGGAGGGCGGGAAGCTGAAGACCCAGGCGCGCTACGATGGGAAGCAGGGCAAGGATAGCTTCATCCTGCAGGCGGACTTCCTCACGCGGTTGGATTCCGGGGAGACGATCGTGGAGTCCTTCGGCGGCGTGGGGAAGGATCTGAAGGAGGCGAAGGGGGATGCCTACGGGGCCTTCTTGGACTCCACCTTTCATGCATTGCTGAGCGTGGGGCTGGGCAAGCCTTGTGAGCATGCGGATACGGAGGAGTGGGAGATCGGCGGGAGCAAGCGGAAGGTCACCTTCGGCCTGCTGCGGATGCGCGGCCCGCTGCCGGAGAATGCCTGGCAGCCAGCCTATGAAGGATTGCAGAAGCTGGTGAAGGAGTCCGGCCTGCCGAAGGGTCTGCACTGGGTGCGCTACTTCTACGCGCAGATCCCGGGGCAGGAGCCGACGGTGGAGCTGATGCTGGACAATGAGACCTGGGAGCCGCTGCAGGAGAAGGCGAAGGGCCTGACTTGGCCGGAGTCGAAGGACTACTATTCGGCGCGGCTGTTCTTCATGGTGGAGGATGGGTGAGGGGGTGATGGAGTGGCGGGGAGTGCGTCACCGCGTCATCGGTGCCTGTCGCGGATGTGGGAGCTTCGAGCCGCCGTACCGGAGAGTCCAAGGAAGTACGATATCCCCCGTAGAAGCAGCCCTTCCGCCGGCCCTCCGGGACGGGGATTCTTGTGGCGGCCTGTCCGGTGGTTCCGCAAAGCCTCCACCACCGGCTAAGCTCCGATGCGCCTCCAGCGCGAAGAACCGGGCAGTTCATTCACTTCGGGTTTAGGGACAGGAGAGGCTACCGCACTTCAGGACGGCTGCAGCGCGGAAGTGGGAGCTTCCTTCCAGCGGTAGCCGATGACGCGGTGACGCACTCATGGGAAGTTCTCCCGCGGCGCAGCCGCAGTGGCTGGCTTGCCATCCGTCCCGTCCTTGGACAGCATGGTCACCCACAAGTGCAGTCATGAATCCGCGTCTCTTGTCTTTCCTTCTCGCCCTGACTTCCAGCTCCACCTTGGCGGCAGAGACCGCGGAGCCAGCTCCGGCACCCACACCCGCCCCCGCCGCGCCCGCGAAGGAAGAGGCCGCGAAAGCCCAGCCGCCCAATCCCTTCGCCACGAAATTCGGCGGGCCCTACAGCGGCAATGAGAAGATCTCGCCGGAGTTCCGCAAGGCGACGCTGGAGTATGCCGGCCCGCTGCGCGGCTCCTTCGGCGCCCTGGGCGTCGATGCACTCTCCGATGCGAAAGCCAGCGACGAGTTTTTCAAGGAAGTCGTCGATCCCCTGCTGAACAAGCTCCAGCCCCGGAGCGAGGAGGAGAAGAAGATGAAGGAAGCCGCGCTTTATCTCAAACGGCTCCACTATTTCCTCTTCGACCCGAAGTCGATCCTCGAGGACGAGCAGAAGCCCCTGCAGGCCTTCCTCGATACCTGCGTGATGCCGGAGAGCCGCCTGCTCCCCAAAGAGGAGAAGCCCAGCGATCCACTCCTCGCCAAGGCGACTCAATACGGGAACGCGCTGATCCTCTTCAGCATCTATGCCAAGGGGATGGAGATCCCGGAGTACATGAAGCAGGCCGAAGCGCTGATGGAAAAGGAAGAGGCGAAGAAGAAGGAGAAGGCCAAGTCGATACCCCGGCCTGCTTCCCGCACGGGACAATAGACTTCGGCAGGGTGCGTCACCGGCACCTGCCGCGGCGCATCCGCCTTGGAGCGCGGGAGCCTGCTCTGCCCCTTACCCAGATCTTTCGATGACCTTGTCGCGGGCGGCTCTACCACCGGGGGCGCGGAGCCTGGCCCGCAGAGTGGTCCCCCGGTGTCGCACCAGGGAAAGGTCTGCAGAATCCTCACGGCGCTTTCCATTCGGCCCGCGAGATGTGTGATGCAAGTAGGGTCGCTTCTGCGGGCCAGGCTCCGCGCCCCCAGCGGGAGAGCCGCAGGTTTCTCCGGGGACCTAACAGACCCACTCCACGTGCCCGCCGGCAGGCCGTGAGTTGTGTCCGCTCCCGGGGGCACGGGGTGAGGTCCGCTTGCCCCGCAGCTTCACGGCAACAGGGTTGCCTGCCGAAAAGCGGCAGCAGGCTGCACGCAGTCCAAAGTCGCTGCGCGACGGGGAGAGCCCCCACCACCCTCACTCATCCAGCGGCTTGATCTCGATATTCCGGAACCACACTCCCTGTCCCTCCGCCTGGAGCGCGATATGCCCGGCGCAGAGCTGGGTCTCCGCGCCGGCGGCGTAGAGCTCCTTGGTGGACTCGATCCGGCCCTCCGGGTCGAGCTGCGGTTTCTGGTAGCGCAGCACCTCCTTGCCATTCACGCGGTGGATCACCTCCTGGTTGCCGTGGACCTCCAGCTCGACCTTCACCCATTCATCCGCCGGGAAGGTCGGCGCGGCGGATTCCACGATGTGCTGGGTCACCAGCTTGCCGTTCATCTCCAGATTGGTCCCCGGCGTGCAGACATTTCCGGTCGGGCGCTTGCCCTTGCCTTCATCCGCCAGGAGCTGAAACTCGAAGCTCACCGGAAACGATTGCTTCAAACCCATGCTGAGCGGCGACTGCGAGTGATACATTACCCCGCTGTTCAGGTTCACGTAGTTCGGGGCGTCTGCCATCATCTTGCCCTCGAAGCGATACTCCAGCCGCAGGATGTAGTGGGAGTAAACCAGGTTCGAGTAGAGGTGGCCGTACTGCCCTTCGAATTTCGGGTAGTCCGCGTAGGACACCTTGATCATGCCATCCTCCACCCGGAAGGTATTCAGCGCATTCTCCCCCGCGGGGTGGCCGGCGATCTTGGGCGTCCAGCCGCTCAGATCCTTCCCATTGAAGAGCTTCACCCAGGGCCGCTCCTCCGCCCCGGCGGGAACACTGCTCAGCACGGCGAGGAACAAGGCGCAAGGAAGGCTTCGGTTCATGGTCTGGGAATGCTCGGCGAGCCCGGCAGGGCAGGTCAATCCCCACAGACGGGTGGAAATGATTGAAGCGGGCAATTGTTTTAGTCGATGGCTTGAAGGGATCGATTCAAGCAATCTTATGCTCAGGTTATTCACAGCCATTTCCAAGCTAGGAATCAGCCCCTTGTCTTGGATTTCACGCTGCCTGCAGATCAGGCGGCTGGGGGCTCATCATTTCCGCTGAAAGACCCGGCGGTCTCTCTCGCGTCTCAGCCTCCATGTTTCAATCGTCGTCTCGACTGTTTGTTCTCCTGCTGTCCCTCCTTACCGCCATCGGCACAGCTCTTGGGGCACCCCTCACCGCCGCGGACTACGAGGAAGCCCGGGACGTCCACGGCTGGCAGTTGCGGGTGGAGAAGTCCCTGGCCGACTACCCGCGCCGCCAAGCCGCGCTCGAGCTGCTGGACCGCAAGCTCGCCGAGGTCGAGAAGCTCGTCCCTGCCGCCGCCCTGCCGGAGCTCAAGAAGGTGCCGCTTTGGCTCAGCCGGAATTCCTCCCCCGGTGCCTGCTACCACCCCTCCGCGGGCTGGCTGAAGGAGAACCAACGAGTGATTGAAATGGCCCGCTCGATCGAGATCCAGAACATCGACAACTTCCTCGACTGGATCTCCACCCAGCCGCAGATGATCCTCCACGAGCTGTCCCACGCCTACCACGACCGCGTCCTGCCGCAGGGCTACGGGAACCCGGAGATCCTAGCCTGCTTCAAGCAAGCCCAGGCTGGCGGCAAGTACGAGAAAGTCCGCCGCGCGAATGGCAAGGAGGAGCGCCACTACGCCCTGACCAATGCCATGGAATACTTCGCGGAGTGCAGCGAGGCCTACTTCGGCCGGAATGATTTCCAGCCCTTCGACCGGGCGGAGCTGAAGGAATTCGACCCCGCGGGCTACGAGCTGATCGAAAAATGCTGGAAAACCAGCGGACCCTGATGCTATTCTGGGGCCGCCCACGTTCTCACGGGCCGTGATGATGACGATGACCCGATTCACCTGCCTTGCACCTGCCCTCGCTGCCGCCGCCGCCTTGTTTTCCTCCTGCGCTCCCACCCCGCCCAAGAAGGCGGACCGGGTGCTCTCCGATTGGCACGATGACCACGGCCCCGGCGAGGTGAGCGTGGAGATCGACCTGGGCAAGCAGCTGGCCCGCTACAAGCGCGGCGGCCGCCCGATCGGCTGGTCCTTCGTCTCCACCGGCAAGGAAGGCCACTCCACCACACCCGGCGACTACTCCGTGACCGAGAAGCTGGAGCTCAAGGAATCCGACCGCTACGGCTGGATCACCGATGCCGAGGGCAAGCTGGCGAATGGTGATGCCAAGCCGACCACTCCCCTCAAGGAGGGCGAGGTCTACCATGCATCCCCGATGCACTACTGGATGCGCATCACGAACTACGGCGTGGGCATGCACGCTGGTGAGATCCCGGTCCCCGGCGAGGCCGCCTCCCACGGCTGCATCCGCCTGCCGAAGGACTTCGTGCCGCAGCTTTTCGAGGTCGTGAAAGTCGGCACCCCGGTGAAGGTCATCCGCGGCAAGAGGCCGCCGGCGGACCAGGTTGGACTGGTGGATTTGTGAGCCGGGCTACCGCTGGTCACGCACGGCCCGTGGATCACCCCGGGCGGGACCATTCATGAAGCCTGCATCACCCCAGCGCCCAAATTGCCTAAGCCCCCGCCGAAAATGCCACTTTTTCTAGCGGGGTCGGTCGTGGTCTAGGGATGTGTCGGCCAAAGGTCGACTTCTCCGCAGACCCGATACGAACTCATGCACCTCCTTCACCGCCCTTTCCTGCGCCCGCTCTCGCTGGCGCTCGCCGGCATGGCCACCGCCATGGTGGCCCACGCCGCTACCGCCTCCTTGCAGAACGCCGGCTTCGACACCGCCACCAATAACAACGCCAACTACTGGGCCAGCAATGGCACTCCTCCGGGCATTGGCGGCACCGTCCGCGGCGGTGCCAATGGTGGCTTCGGCTGGACCGCCGGCTACTTCGCTGGCGGCGCTTTCCCGACCAATAGCACCTTCGCCACCACCTTCGGCGGCGCGGCGATGCGCCAGGATCTGACCAGCACCGGCAGCACCTTCGTGGCAGGTGCCACCTACACCATCACCGCCAAGCTCTTCTCCGCCGGTGCCTATGGCACGGCCCAGACCGCGCGGATCATCTGGTCATTGGGTCTTACCGCAGACGGCACGCCGGTCGCGATCGATCACTGGTTCTCCGATGAGTTCGGCTCGCAGAAGGTCTCCAGCGGCGGCCCGATCCCGGATGATCACATCATCAACGTGGCCTCCGGCAGCAATGGCCTGACCACCGCCACGGTCACCTTCACCGCGACTGCCGCGCAGGCGGGCAAGACCATCGGCATCCAGATCGGTGGCAATACCCAGAGCAAGTATGCACCCGTCACCGGGACCATGGACCCTTACTACGGGATGATGGACAGCATCACCTTCGACAGCACCGCGATCGCCAAGCTGGACAGCTTCACCAGCGACAAGACAGTGATCGATGGTGAGCCGGTCACGCTCTTCTGGGGTGTCTCCAATCCGAACTCGGCTGCCACTCTCACCCTTAGCGATGGCACGACCACGACCAATGTGCTCGCCGCCACCGACATGATCGATGGCTTCGGCACGACCACCGTGAACCCAACCGCGAACACGACCTACACCCTCACGCTGGATGGCGGGACACCGAAGCAGCTGACCATCTTCAACGGCCAGGTGGTGAGTCTCAACACTAGCGCCCGGATCGCAAAGGGCCCGGACTTCAAGACCACCCTGAGTTGGGAAGTGCGTCCGCTCGGCGCCACGGTGAGCATCTCCGATGGCACTAACACCGTGGATGTGACCGGGGATACCGATGCGGAGACCGGCCTCGGCTCGCGCGAGTTCGTGGTGCCCTCTGCCTCCACGGTCTTCACCATCAGCGTGAACAACGGCAGCGTCACCAAGGACCAGCGCGTGCTGCGTGCGGTGGAAGCGAACGAGCACTTCGGCGTGAACAGCAACTTCATCGTCGCCGGCAATCCGGTCACCACCACCTGGACCAATACCGGTGCGGCCTCCGGCTCTTGGATCGGCGTCTACTCGCTGAACAAGACCCCCGGGCCGAACCCCTCCGACCAGTGGAACTACATCTCCGGCACCAGCGGCTCGATGAACTTCACCCTGCCCGCGGGTGACTACTTCGCGATCCTCTTTGTCGACGCGAACTACACCATCGAGCAAGGCCCGGTCATGTTCACCGTCGGCACCCCGGTGGTGGTGGATGATACCATCAAGGTCATGTCCCTCCAGCGCGGCACCGATGCCCTGGCCGGTGAGCAAGTGACCCTGGTCTGGGATTCCAAGGCCGGCGTGAGCTACGAGATCTACGCCTCTAACAACCTGCAGGGCGATCCGAAGACGGCCTGGGAACACATCGCCACCGCACTGCCCTCCGCCGGGGACGACACCACCAGCTTCACCGAGGACCTGCCGGAGCCGACGCCGGCCAGTCGCTTTTACAAGATCTACGAGACGGAGGTCGGGAACTAAACCAACTCGTGGGTTATTGGGAACGATGGCGGTCCGTGCAAGCGGGCCGCCATTTTTGTATGGAGTGCGCTGGCACGACCTGCCCCTTACCCACAATTGAGTGAACTGCCTGTTTCTTCGCGCTGGAGGCGCATCGGAAATTAGCCGGTGGTGGAGGCTTTGCGGAACCACCGGACAGGCCGCCAGGAGGATTGCCGTCCCGGAGGGCCGGCGGAAGTGCCGTTTCTACGGGCGATACCGTACTTCCTAGTCCTCCCCGGCACGGCTGCTCTAGATGCCGGAAATACCCCGGTGCTTCCGGCCTTCATTTCCGTCGCCCCTGCCGGGGCTCAATGTTTTAGCCACGCGCACCGGTGGTTCCGCAAAGCCTCCACCACCGGCTAATTTCCGATGCGCCTCCCGGCGCGAAGAGCAGATGCCGCGGGTTTGTGAGCAGGGGGAAATTGAGCCATCGCGCTCCATAGGCTTATCCAAGCAAACTCTTCGCCAAACGATAAGCCTCCCCGTCCGGTGCCTTGGCCGCCGCCGTGAAGAGCGCCTCAATCCGTTGCTTGCCGCGCCTGCAGATGAAGCGTGCCGTCTTGATGGAACCCTCATCCCCCAGCGAATGCGCATACCCGATCGCCGCACTCATCGCGAACAACTCGGCGCCGACATCCACCAGCCTGCCTAACAGCAGCTGCCGCTTCTCCAGCTTCGGCCCGTTCTTCGCCATCGCATGGAAGAGCGTGCGGGCCAGCTTGCGGCTGAGCTTCGCGACATCGCGCAGGCCGCGCTTGAGGCCGGAGTCCAGATCGTGCGGCACATGCCCTGAGCCTGGGAGCCAGCGGGCCGGATACCACTTCGCATAAAACATCCCGGCCTTCACCGCGGCATTCAGGCGTTCTCCCTTCGCTTTCCGCGTATCCAGCGCCGCAGCCCCGCGGCGCAGGTGCGGGTCCAGTGCCTCGCGCGCGATGAAGAGGTGCATGATCTCCGTCGAGCCCTCGAAGATCGTGTTGATCCGGCTATCCCGCAGCAGGCGTTCGATCGGATCGGGCTTGTCTCCGCGATTCCGCAAGGAGTCCGCGGTCTCATAGCCGCGGCCGCCCTTGATCTGCATCGTGCTGTCCGCGCCGTGCCAGCCGGCCTCGGTGCCCCACAGCTTCGCCATCGCGGCTTCCAGGCGGATGTCGGCGTGCTTGTCCACATCCACCAGCGCGGAGGTGTAGCGGACCATGGCCTCGGTGGCGAAGGCATCCGCGGCGAGGTCCGCGATCTTCCCGGCGATCGCCTCGTGCTTGCCGATGGCCTGCCCCCACTGCTCGCGATCGCGCGACCATGAGAGCGCGATATCGAGACAGCGGCGGAGCAGGCCAACGCATGCGGCCGGGAGGGTCAGCCGTCCGGTGTTCAGCGTTGTCAGAGCGACCTTGAGACCCTTGCCTTCACCGGCCACCACGTTCTCGCGCGGGATCTTCACGCCGGTAAAGCGGATCACCCCATTGTAGAGCGCGCGCAGGCCCATGAAGTGGCAGCGGGTTACGATCTCCACGCCGGGCCATGCGGTCTCCACGATGAAGGCGGTGATGGCGTTGGGCTTGTCCGGCATGGGCGTGCGCGCCATCACGATCAGGTGCTTGGCCTTCAGGCCATTCGTGCACCACAGCTTCTCGCCATCGAGAATCCAGTGGCTGCCGTCCTCGGAAAGCTTGGCACTGGTCTTCATCCGCGCCGGGTCGGAGCCCACTTCATTCTCGGTTAGAGCGAAGGCGGAGATGCCGCCCGCCGCACAGAGCGGGAGATACTTCTTCTTCTGCTCCTCCGTGCCGAAGGCCAGCAGCGGCTGCGGGATGCCGATCGATTGGTGCGCGGACAGCAGCGCTGTTAGATTGCCGCAGTGCCCGCCCAGCACCATCGCCGCGCGCGAATAGTTGGTCTGCGAGAGCCCGAGGCCGCCGAGGTCCTTCGGGATCTTGATGCCGAAGGCTCCAAGCGTGGCAAGGCCTTGGATCACTTCATCCGGGATCTCCCCGTCGCGGTCGATCGCATCGGGATCGGTGCGCTCGCGCAGGAAAGTGCCGAGCTTCTGCAGGAAGGCATCGCCCTCCGCGCGGTCGTCCTCCGTCTGCACGGGGAAGGGGAAGAGCGCGCGGAAGTCCGGCGTGCCATCGAAGAGCGAAGCCGCGAAGCCGCTCAGCTCGCGGCTATCCCGCGAGGACTCGGCCAGTTCCAGCGCGGCGCGCTGCCCTGCCGACATCTTCGTGGTGTCGATGATCGAGGCTTCCTTGGCCTTGGGCTCAGGAGTGGCGGTGGGTGGCGTGAGTGAGGCTTTCATGATCGTTGCGGGTCTGGGGTTGGGCCTTGGGCCGCATGGAATGGTCGATCTGGTATTGGAGGGGGCCGCCGCGGAAGGGCGCGTAACCGGTGCCAAGCACCATCGCGAGGTCGATGTCATCCGCGGTCTCGGCCACGTGTTCGTTCAGGCAGAGCCGCGCCTCATCGCTCATGCAGCGGGCGAGGCGGTCCGCCACATCGGCGGGTGCGGGCTCGCTGCCACTGCGCAGGGCCAGCGCGGCGGGATTCGGTGAAGTACGGCGGCCACCGTAAATGTAGAAGCCTGCGCCGGACTTGCGGCCCATGTGGCCGGCGGCCAGCAGCTTGTCCAGCAAGGCTGGCACGCTCATGCGGTCCGGAAAGGCTTCTGCCAAGGTTCGGGCCACGTGCGCGGCCACATCCAGTCCCACCTCATCCAGCAGGCGCAGCGGGCCCATCGGCATGCCGAAGTCGAGCATCGCATCATCGATCGCCTTGGGATCGCCGCCGCGCTCGAAGAGTCTCGCGGCCTCCACCAGGTAGGGCATCAGGATGCGGTTCACCAGGAAGCCGGGCGAGTCCTGCACCACCACCGGCAGCTTGCCGATCTTGCGGACGAAGTTCACCGCGGTCGCCAGCGTTTCATCCGAGGTCTGCGGGGTGCGGACCACCTCCACCAACTGCATGCGGTGCACCGGATTGAAGAAGTGCAGGCCGACCAGTCGCTCCGGATTGCTGATCACCTCCGCCAGCGCATGCACCGGCAGCGCGGAGGTATTCGTGGCCAGGATGGTATCGGGCCGCACGCGGGCAGAGAGATCCGCGAAGACCTTTTTCTTGATCTCCAGCTGCTCCACGGCGGCCTCGATCACCAGATCGCAGCGCTCGAGGGAAATGGGAACGGAAGAGGGCAGGATGCGGTCGAGCCCGCGCTGGGCCTCGGTGGGCGTGAGGACACGGCGGCTACGAGCCTCATCGTAGTTCTTCGCGATCGCCTTCATGCCCTTGGCGATGGCATCGTCATTGATGTCGCGCAAGACCACTTCGTGGCCCCGCGTGCTAAGCCAGTAGGCGATGCCCGCGCCCATCACACCCGCACCGATCACCGCGCAGCGCCCCACCTTGTTAGGCTCCGCGTTGACGATCTTGTGCTTCTTCGTCCGCTCCTGCAGGAAGAAGAGCCGCATGAGCTGGCGGGTCTCCGGGCGCTTGGCGAGATCCAGGATCGCATCGCGCTCGCGCTTGAATCCCTCTGCCACCGGCCCGTGGCAGGACTGGGCAACCACGTCCAGGGCTGCCGCCGGACCGGGGTATAGACCGCGGGTTTTTTCCACCAGATCCCGTCGGGCTTTCATCGCGACCAAAGGCGCGATCACGGAATTGTGGAGGAACGCGCGGGAGGGAAGGTGGCGTTTGCCGCGGCTCAGGAAAGTGAGCGCGTGGGCATCGAGGTTCTCTTGCGGCACCACGGCATCGACGATGCCCTTGGCCTTCGCGGCCTTGGCAGGCATCACCTTGCCAGCGAGGATGAGGGGCAGGGCCTTTGTTAGACCGATGAGGCGCGGCAGGCGGGTGCTGCCACCCCAGGCCGGCAGGATGCCGAGATTGGTTTCCGGCAAGCCGATCTTGGTGGAAGAAGCATCGCTGGCCACGCGCCAGTCGCAGGCCAGCGCCAGCTCCAGGCCACCGCCGACACAGGCCCCGTGAATGGCGGCCACGGTAGGATAGGGGAGCTTGGCGAGCTTCTCGAAGGTGGCTTGGCCGAGTTCGATCAAGTCGCGCAAGTCATCACCTTGGGCGGATGACAACGCATTGAGGTCGGCCCCGGCGATGAAGATACTGGGCTTGGCCGAACGGATGATGAGGCCCTCCAGCTCAGTATGGGAGGCGAGCGCATCGAGCTTCTCATTGAGCTCCACCAGCGCGGCGCGGTCGAAGATGTTCGCCGAGGAGCCCTCGCGGTCGAAGGTCAGCACAGCGTGGCGGTCCTGGATCTGGAAATGGAGATGGTTCATGGCAGGTTCAGTTGCGTTCGAGCCAGAGGGCGGAGCCTTGTCCGCCGCCGACGCAGGCGCTGATCAAGGCGCGCTTGCCGCCGGTTTCACGAAGCTGGTGTAAAGCTGTTAGAGCGAGGCGGGCCCCGGTGGCCCCCACCGGATGTCCCAGGGCGATGGCACCGCCGCGGCGGTTGAGAACTTCCTGCGGGATCTCGATCGGATGCAGTTCGTGCCCGCTCTTCCCGGGCTCCTTCATCGCGGCGATCACGGCCAGCACTTGCGCGGCAAAAGCCTCGTTGATCTCCACCACATCCGCATCCTCCGGCGAAAGTCCCGTGAGCTGGCGGGCCATGGCGATGGCATGCACCGGGCCGAGACCCATTCGCTTCGGGTCGCATCCGCTGTAGGCATAGCCTGTCAGGCGGCCCAGCGGTTCGATCCCGAGCCGCTTCACCGCATCCTCGCTGCCGACCAGCAAGGCCACCGCACCATCGGTGATCTGCGAGCTATTCCCCGCGGTGACGCTGCCGCTCTGGCGGTCGAAGATCGGCTTGAGCCTGGCGAGCTTCTCCGGCGTGGAGTCCTCGCGCATGCCATTGTCCATCTTCACGGCGTGACCGGGCAGGTGCACCGCGCCGATCTCCTCTGCCAGCTTCTCGCGCGCGGCGAGCGCCTTGCGGTGCGACTCCGCGGCGAAAGCGTCCTGCATCTCGCGGGTGATGTGATACTCGCGGGCGAGAATCTCCGCGGTATCGCCCATGATCATGCCGCTGTAGGGATCGGTCAGGCCGAGCTGCAGGCCGATGCGCGGCTTCACGTCACGCGGCCTGAAGCCTGCTATCGCCATGACCTTTTGCTTCGCCGTCTTCGCCTTCGCCAGCTCACCGAATTTCAGCGCGGCGGCGTGGGAGAACATCAGCGGCACACTCGACATGCTCTCGGTGCCACCGACCAGGAAGAGATCCCCCATGCCCGCCATCATGCGCTGGTGGGCGGTGGTGATCGCTTCCATGCCGGAGGCGCAGTTGCGGTGCACGGTGGCGGCAGGCACATGCTGCGGGATGCCGGAGCGCAAGGCGATTACGCGGGCCACGTTCGCCGCATCCGCCGGTTGCGCCACGCAGCCGAAGATCACTTCATCGATCAAGGCGGGATCGATGCCCGTGCGCAGCAGCAGCGAAGTGCAAGCATAGCGGCCCAGGTCATCCGCGCCCAGGCCATCGAAGTCCGAGCCCATGCGGCAGAAGGGAGTGCGGATGCCAGCAATGATGTGGAGAGCGTTCATACTAGTTGTCGTTGGTAGGCCGGTGGTCGACCAGCTTCTGTTCCTTCAGTTCCTTGCCCACTCCTTGCAGTTGGCGGATCTCGTCCCAGGAATGGAAGACGATGTCATTCGGCGTGAACTCGACAGTCTGGCCGAAGCGGCTGCTGATGCGCTGCTTCAGCACGTTGCGGTCGCAACCGTTGGATGGCGCAGCGTGGACCAGCACCAGGTCGCTTTCGAGCGGGTCGTCATTGCGCTTCTTCAACTCGATCTGCCAGGCACCGAGACCCTCGGTATCGTCCAAGAGATTCTCCAGCGCATTGAAGTCCACCAGCGTGCCCTTGAGCTTGCCGATGTTCAGGCGGCGGATGTCCGAAACGCGGGAGATCTTCCCTAACAAGCGCGGGCAGGTCCGGCCGCAGCGGGGGCACTTCTCCCAGGTCAGTCCACCCTCCACCAGGTCCCCGGTGCGATAGCGGAGCACCACCGTGCCGCGGGCATCCAGCGGCGTGCAGACGATCTCACCGGGGTGGCCATCGGGAACGCGCTCGCCGGTCTCCGGATCGATCACCTCGATGAAGGTCATGTCCGGGTAGACGTGGTAGCCGGTGGGCTCACCACCCGGCTCCGGCTTGCATTCGATCCAAGCCATCTTCGCCTCGGTAAAGCCGTAGGTGGCCATGATCGCGACATCCGGCGCGCCGAGTTCCGCGCAGAGCGTGGCCAGCTTCTTGCGCATGCCGGTGGGCACCTTCTCGCCGCCGAGCACCACGCGTTTCAGGTTCGGCCAAGGGATCTTCTCCGCCACCGACTGCTGCAGCAGGTGATAGAAGAAAGTCGGCATGGCGATGATGCAGTCCGGCTGGATCTTCGCGATCAGGCGCAGGTTGCCATCCGTGCCCATGGCCTTGCCACCACCGGTGGAGACCATGAAGGTGTTGAAACCGGTGCCCGCATGGTGCGCCAACCAGAAGGCGAGGTGCGGCGCGAAGGGGAAGGCATTCACGTGTCGCCATGCCGGATCGGACTGGGCCAGCTCCATCATGCGGCGGCCTCCTTCCTCCAGGTTCGCGATGTCGTGCTTCGTGTAGAGAAAGGGCACCGGTGCCGCACTGCGTCCCGTAGTGCTGGTCATCAGGATGGGCCGCAGCTCTTCCTCCAGCATCTGCTTGGTAGCGGCAGGACCATTCGCCAGCGCGTGGCGGATGCTCGACCACTGGTGCTTGAGCGCAGCCTCATCCGGGATGATGACGAAGTCCCGTGGGTTCTCTAACAGCCGCTTCGAGGTGAAGGGCAGTTTCGCCAGGTCGTCGGTGCCGCGGATGTCACCCGCCTCGATGCCGAGCTCCTTGAAGAGCTTCGAGTAGTAGGCCGTGAAGGGCACCACACGATCGTGCAGGAGGCGCCTCAGCAGCACATCCTGGCGGAAGTGGGTCTCGTCACGCGACGTCGTGGCCCACCATGGATAGGAAGGGCGTGGTTTCATGTCTCTGTTGGAAATCGTGGCGCAGCAGGGCGCGGATCTCATCGAGATGCTCGGTGGCCACCTGACGGCCGGCATCGATGAAGCGCCGGAACCCGGCATAGTCATGCCAGGGCGCGAAGAAATGTTCGGGCCGCAGGCAGAGGTCGGCGCGCTTGCAGGACTCATGCGCGAGGCGGATCTGCGCGGCGCGGATGCCCTGGCGGAAGGTGTCGATCATGTTGCCCTTGGCCAAGAGGTTGACGTTCGAATTGAGCGAGCGGCCGAAGCGGCGCAGCAGGCCGGGCGGCGGGTCCTCGCTCAACTCGATGGCGCACTTGCCCTCGTCCACATCGCTGAAGGTCGGCACCACGGAGATGGCGAGCACGCGGTCCACATCGGTGAACTTATGCAACGCACCCACCGGCACGGGATCGATCACGCCGCCATCCACGCAGCGGTGGCCATTGATGAGCACCGGCGCGATGATGCCGGGCATGGCGCAGGAAGCATGCACGGCATCGGCGATGCGGCCCTTGCGGAAGACGATGCGCTCCTTGGTATCGATGTCCACGGAGACGGCGAGCACCTTGCGCTCAAGGTCCTCGAAGCAGAGATCACCCAGCGAGCGTTCGAGGTGGGCGCGGGCCTTGAGGCCGTGGAAGAGGCCCTTCATCGGCGGGAGCATCGGGTCGGCCAGCTTCCAGAGTTGGCGGCGGTCGTGCATCTCTTCCGCGAGTTCCTCCAGCGCCTTGCCGGAGAAGCCGGCGGCCCACAGCGCGCCGATGTAGGCACCCATGCTAGAGCCGGCGATGGCGTGGATCTCTATGCCGTTTTCCTCTAGCACCTGCAGCACGCCGACGTGGGCGAGGCCGCGCGCGCCGCCGGAGGAAAGGGCCAGTCCCAGCTTGGGCAAGGGAGCGTCTTTCAGAGGCCGTTCCCTTCGCTCGTGGCGAGGGTCGCCGCGGAAGAAGCGCAAGATATTGCCGAGCATCCGGAGGGTTTCCTTTCCAGTTCCCGGGCCGGATCATTCCGGTCCACCTAACAGTATGCAGGGTTCGACCGAATGCAAACGAGTGCTGGAAGATTTCCGGAGGGGGGATTTGAAACGAGGAGGGAGGTGATGCTTCGGGGGAATGGGAGTTTAACCGCGAAATGCGCGAAAGCCCGCGAAATTTGAACAGCCGGAGAGAGAACCACGGAACACGCGGAATACACGGAAAGGGGAGTGTGGTTTGTCCGTCTGTCCATCCATCCACGAAGGCCTAGGGGTTCGTGGATGGATGGACGGCAGGGGCTCTAGAGTTCCCGGCTGATCCTTCCGCGGCGGCGGATGAAGACCAGCCACAGGCCGAGGGCGACGATGAAGAAAAGGGACAGCGGGATGTCGCAGCCGCCAGGGCCGACTTCGAACTGCATGAGGTGCTCCCAATCGAATTGATAGGGCGCGGCGGGATCGCGTTGCTCGCGCCAAGCGAGCACGGTGGATGCGCCGGGATTTTCGCCCAGTCGGAATCTGATCCTGCCGTCATAGGCGGTTGCGTCGAACACCCAGGTGCTCGGGCGGAGGGCGAGTGAGATCCCGGCGGGATGGCGATAGGAGTCGACCCATGCCCAGAGCAGGAGGGCAAGGAAGGAGATGCCGGCCCAAAAGGTGATGGAGCGCCGGAGGGGTCTCATTGCGAGGGGTGCTAGGAAGCCAAGGGGCTTTCTCCAGTGCTTGGCAGGGACGGCGCGGTGAGCTCCGCCTTCTGCATCCTGATGCGTCGGCGATGCATGAGGAAGCGCCAGAGGCCGAGATGGAGAAGGATGAGGAGGGGATAGGGAATTGCCACGGACAGGCGATCCGGAATGAATGAGGGAACCAGGAAATGCCGTGGCTGAAGTTGGTAAGGGGCGGATCGCTGACGGGGCTCGCGGTAGAGAGTAGTGTGTGATTCCCCGGCTCGATATAGGCCGGTGTCCAAGAAGAACCTGCCGTCTTGGGTCCCGGCGGAGAATTGTCTACCACCGGTGCCATCCTTGATGAAGATGAGGAGGCCGGAATGCATGCGGTAGGAATCGACCAAGAGCCAGAGCAGCGAGACCAACACGAAAAGACCGGTCCAGAAGGTGATGGAGCGGCGGAGAGGCTTCATCGCAAAGCTGAAGCCAAGGGGAAGGAGAGACGGCTTGCGAGGGGAAAGTGGAGGGAGCTTCGTCCATCCATCCATGGAGACCTAGGGGTTCGTGGATGGATGGACGGCCAAGAGGGCGCGTTGTACCCAAGCTGCGGTGTCTGAGCAGGCGGGCACCTTGTGCCGTGCTCTTGGGATCGATTCCACGACGTCCAGCCGGGCGGTGCCACGGCGATCCCGGGTGGGCCGCGTGCTTGTCACGCCTATGGGGTTTTGATCGAATCGCGGAATTCTCCGCGTATGGTGCCCGCTCCTATGATGTTGCGCGGAGTTCTCCTGATGGCCTTGGTCCCGGCGCTATCTTGCCTCGGCGGTGAGGCGTACATCGAGAAGTCCGTCACAGGCTCTCCCCACGCCACCCAGGCCGCGGCGGCGGATGCGCGCTTCGTGTATGCGGTTTCCAGCACGGACATCGCGAAGCTCGACCGCGGGAGCGGTAAAGAACTCGCGGTCAGCAGCGGCAAGGCCGCGCATCTCAACAGCGCCGTGCTCATCGAGGGCAAGATCTATTCCGCACACTCGAACTTCCCGCAGAAGCCGGAGCAAGGTGATATCCGCGTGCTTGATCCGGAGACGATGAAGCTGGAGGTCTTCCACACCTTCGAGAATCCGCCGGGCAGCATCACCTGGGTGCTGAAGCGCGAGGGAAGCTGGTGGTGCCACTTCGCGGGCTACGGCTTGGAGAAGGAGAAGTCCTGCCTCGTGCGCTTCGACGCGGAATGGAAGGAGACCGGCCGTTGGACCTACCCGCCGGAGCTGATGAAGGACTGGGGCCTGATGAGCCTGTCCGGCGGGATCTGGCAGGGCGATGTGCTGCTCGCCACCGGCCACGACAAGAAAGTGATCTACCGGCTGAAGGTGCCGGAAAAGAGCGGCGTGATCGAGTGGCTCGGCACGCTGGACTCGCCATTCCCGGGGCAGGGGATCGCTGCGGACCCGAAAACGGGTGGGCTGGTGGGGATCGACCGTCAGCGCAAGGCGGTGATCTTCGCGGAGTTGGGCGGGAAGTGAGCGGACTTATTCACAATCGGTCCACATTCCGCGACTTGCTCTTGCAAATTTCCGCCGCTTGCCACGGGGAATTTCGGAGGACTAAGATGTCCTTCCGACAACGACTATGAGTGAGGTTCCGAACGAAGCAGCCGCCCAGCACATCGCCACCATCGCCAAGGAGACCGGCATCTCGGTGAGTTCCGTGGCGTCCACGGCGAAGCTTCTGGCCGAAGGCGCCACCGTGCCCTTCATCTCCCGCTACCGCAAGGAGGCCACCGGCTCGCTCGATGAAGTGCAGATCCAGGCCGTGCGCGACCGGATGATCCAGCTTGCCGAGCTCGATGGCCGCCGCGTCTCGATCCTCAAGTCGCTGGAAGAGCGCAGCCTGCTCACCCCGGAGCTGAAGAAGAAGATCGATGCTGCGGGCACGCTGACCGTGCTGGAAGACATCTTCGCGCCCTACCGCCCGAAGCGGCAGACCCGTGCGACCAAGGCGAAGGACCAGGGCCTCGAACCGCTGGCCGAATGGCTGCTCGCGAACCAAGGCGCGGACCCGGCGGAAGAAGCCGAGAAGTTCGTCAAGGTCGGCGCGGAGATCGAGAAGGACCACCAAGTGGCCGACGCCAATGCCGCGCTCTCCGGGGCCCGCGACATCATCGCCGAGCGCGTGGCCGACGATGCCGCACTGCGTGGCCGCGTCCGCAAGGTCTACCAAGAGGAGGCGACCGTCGTATCCAAGGTGATGTATGGCAAGGATACCGATGCCGAGGCCGCCAAGTTCCGCGACTACTTCGAGTGGAGCGAGCCCTTCAAGTCCATCCCCTCGCACCGCATGCTGGCGATCCGGCGCGGCGAGAAGGAGAGTTTCCTGATCATGCGCATCGAGGTGCCGCTGGAGCGTGTCTCGCGCCTGGCGGAGCCCGAGTGGGTCACGGGCCGTGGTCCTGCCGCGGACCAAGTGAAGACCGCCGTGGATGATGGCTGCAAGCGTCTGCTGATGCCCTCCATGGAAACGGAGATGCGCCTCGCCGGGAAGAAGTCCGCGGATGAAACGGCCATCAAGGTTTTCGCCGACAACCTGCGCGAACTGCTGCTGGCCTCGCCGCTCGGACGCAAGCGCACCTTGGCGATCGATCCCGCTTTCCGCACCGGCTGCAAGACAGTGGTGCTGGATGCCCAGGGCTCCTTGCTCCATCACACGGTGCTCTACGCCACCGCCGGCTCTAACAGCCAGCTCTACGAGGCTGCCACAGAATTGGTGAAGCTGGTCACGCAATACAAGATCGAAGCCATCGCGATCGGCAATGGCACCGCGAGCCGCGAGACCGAGGCCTTCGTGAAGAAGCTCAAGCTGCCGTCTTCCATCCCCGTGGTGATGGTGAACGAATCCGGGGCTTCAGTGTATTCCGCGTCCGAAGTGGCGCGTGAGGAATTCCCCACCGAAGATGTGACCGTGCGCGGTGCCGTCAGTATCGGCCGCCGCCTGATGGACCCGCTGGCCGAGCTGGTGAAGCTCGACCCGAAGGTGATCGGCGTCGGCCAGTATCAGCACGATGTCGACCAGCGCGCGCTCAAGGCCAGCCTGGATGACACCGTGATCAGCTCCGTGAATGCCGTGGGCGTGGAGCTAAACACCGCCTCCAAGCAACTACTCGCCTACGTCTCCGGACTGAATGCTTCACTCGCCGAGAACATCGTGGCCTATCGCACCGAGCATGGTGGCTTCAGCTCGCGGGATGAATTGAAGAAGGTGCCGCGGCTCGGTGAAAAAGCCTTCGAGCAGGCCGCGGGCTTCCTGCGCATCCGCGATAGCAAGCACCCGCTGGATTCCTCCGCCGTCCACCCGGAGCGCTACAAGCTGGTCGAGCGCATGGCCGGTGATGCCGGTTGCGCGGTGGCCGATCTGCTGGGCAACGAGGCCGCGCGCAAGAAGATCGACCTCAAGAAATATGTGGATGGGGACGTGGGACTGCCGACCCTGCAGGATATCTTCTCCGAGCTTTCCAAGCCGGGCCGCGACCCGCGTGCGCAGTTCGAGCTGTTCTCCTTCGCGGAGGGCGTTGACAAGCCATCCGACCTGAAGGTCGGGATGAAGCTGCCCGGGATCGTGACCAACGTCACGGCCTTCGGGGCCTTCGTGGATGTGGGCGTGCACCAGGATGGTCTCGTCCACGTGAGCCAGCTGGCAGACCACTTCATCCGCGACGCGAATGAGGCCGTAAAGGTCGGCCAGAAAGTGAATGTCACCGTCATGGAGGTGGACCTGCCGCGCAACCGCATCGGCCTTTCCATGAAGTCGAAGCCGGACATGGAGCCGCGCCGCGCTCCCGCGGGTGGTGGTGGCGACAACCGCGACCGCGGCCCGCGCCCCGATCAGCGCCGCGACTCCCGCCCGCAGCAGGGCGGGGGCGGGACCAACGACTGGTTCAGCCAGGCAATGAACCAAGCGAAGAAGAAATAGGCTTTTGCTCGGTAACGGGGAGCGCCGTACGCTATAGGGCCGTGTATGAAATGGTTCGTGCCGGTTCTTTTGGTGGCGCTTAGTCTGCTGATCTACGTCTGCTGCTCGGCCTCTGATGTGGTCGTCACGGACCGCGCGGGCGTGCCGGTTGCTGGGGCGATGGTGGAGTCGGTGACACTTTCCGCTAGCTATCGTCCCACGGTCACCGACAAGAAGGGCGGGGCCGACTTGCCGTGGGCTGTCCAGGAGGTGAAATGGTTGAACGTTAGTGCCCCAGGATTCGAGACGGCCCATGTCGACTACACGGGAGGGAGGCCGCAGAGGGTAATCTTGGACCGTTAAGCTCACCGGGGTCTTATCCCGCAAAGACCTTTCTGCTTTTGCTTCGTCACCGGAACAGCCGTGTGTTAGACGGAGTCATGAAACGGATTGTGTCGCTTGCTCTCGTCGGGCTGTGCCTGCTGGTTTGCAGTTGCGGTCCCACGACGCAGGTCGTGGTGACGGATCGTGCAGGGGCACCGGTGGCCGGAGCGAAGGTTCGGGCGCTATCGTTTGCCCTCAACAAGGATCGCCCCAAGATCACCGACGGAAAGGGCCGTGTGTCGGTCCCGTGGACCACCGAGAAAGTGCGATGGCTCAATGTCAGCGCGCAGGGCTTCAAGAGATCGGTGGCGATCTTCAAGGGAGAAAAGGAGCAGACCGTGGTTTTGAATCGCCCGGGAGAAGGAGGAGCAAGTCCGGATCCCGCGGGTGAGCCGCCGCCTCCGGATGTGCCCTTGGAGGAGCCGGCACTGCCAGCAAACTAGCGCCGGATGGACATGAAGAAAGGTTCGACGGTCCGCCACTTCAGGAAGCGATCGATCTTCTCCCGGTTCAGCCCCTGAAGCGGATCGACATAGACGATCTCATCCTGCGTGATCTCCAGCACGGCGATGAAGTGCCCCGCACCTTCCATGCCGGTGCCGAGGATGCCGGGCAGGTCCTTCGCATCGGGGAGGCCATCCGGTGCCAGGAAGTTCACCTTGTAGCCGCGCTGCCTCAATACCCTCGCGAGATGCCACGCCTCGGTGCCGGTGACGGAGGTCCATGCCTCGCGCGCGAGGTCGAGTTCGGTCGCCTGCTTGTCACCCAGATGGCGCAGGATGCTCGCGGCGCTCGCAGGCCCGCAGGTCACCCATGAGCTCTGGATGCACGCATCGCCCTTCCACTGCTCATGCAGCTTGGTGAGATCGAGCGGACGGAAGACCGGCTTGAGGAAAGGAATGGTCAGCAGGAAGATGCCCGCTGCGGTGGGGAATGCCTTCAGCACCCGCGGCAGCACCGAGCGCCAGAAGCCTGCGGCGATTCCCAGCAGCGCAAGGAAACCTTCCGAGCATGGCAAGCTGCGGAGCTGATAGAGCAGGGGCGGCTCTGGCAGGAAGTGCAGGTAGTAGAGCACGAACCACGCGGCGGGCAGGCAAAACAGCAGTGAGACGAATGCGGCAATCAGCCGCGGCTTCTTCCCGAGCTTCTCCGCCAGCTTCCACGCAAGCACGTGCAAGAGCACGAAAGCCGCGCCGGTCAGGCCGAATACCACTGGGGCCGGCAAGCTCATGCGCCACCGAGGAAACCGGTGAGCGGACTCGTGGCGGACGCAGCATCCGTCGGCTCGGGCAGACCAAGCTCGAAGGCCTCGCGTCCCGCCTCCACCGCCTTCTTGAAAGCGATGGCCATGCGTGAGGGATCCGAGGCGATGGCAATGGCGGTATTCACCAGCACCGCATCCGCGCCCAGCTCCATCGCTTCTGCGGCATGGCTTGGCGCGCCGAGGCCGGCGTCAACTACGACAGGCACCGTAGCTTGCTCGATGATGATGCGGATCTGGTCCCGCGTCACCACCCCCTTGTTCGAACCGATCGGCGCGCCCAAGGGCATCACCGTGGCGGTGCCCACTTCCTGCAGGCGCTTCGCCAGCACGGGATCGGCATTGATGTAGGGCAGCACCGTGAAGCCTTCCTTCACCAGGATCTCCGCGGCCTTCAGGGTCTCGATGGGATCGGGCAGCAGGTAGGTCGGATCCGGGTGGATCTCCAGCTTCACCCACTTCGGCAGACCCGCGGCAGCAGCCAGTCGGGCGAGCCGCACAGCCTCCTCCGCATTCATCGCGCCGCTGGTATTCGGCAGCAGCAGGTATTTCTCAGGATCGATGAAATCGAGTATGTTCGCATAGGGATCGCTCTTCCCCGTGAGATCTGCGCGGCGCAGGGCCACGGTCACGATCTGCGAGCCGGAGGCATCCAGGGCGGCGCGCATCGCCTCATTCGACGAGAACTTGCCCGTGCCCACGAAGAGGCGGGAGGAGAATTCGCGACCGGCAATGACGAGCGGCTGGGACATCGGCGGCGGACTTTAGGAGAGCCGCCCCGGCATGCAAGCCCCTCGCGAGGAAGTATTTGCCCGTTTCGGCTTTCAAAACCGGGGACAGGTGGCAGCTTTTAGCCTGCGCATGAAACGCAAGACGGCGATCACCCTCACGGGCGGCGTGGCACTCGTCGCTACCGCCGCCGCGGCGATCATTGCCCTGCGGCCTGTCCACCCCTTGCAACAGCACCGCTGGGCGGACACGTATCGGCCCGGCAATTGCGGCATCGGTCCACCACGGACCATGGAGTTCGGCAGGGACGGCATCGCGCGTTATTTCGTCGGCGGGTCCAGCACCCCGGCGACCGCTCCCTATTCCATCTCAGGCAACCGTATCATCTTCGGCTCCGGCGCGGATCGCCGGGAGGGGGAATACACCCTCGCCGGCGATTTGCTGAGCGTGCGCATGATTGGAACGACAGGCAGGGAGGGGGAGGACTACACCTCCCATTACGTCGCCGACGTCGAATAGCCGCCCGTTATTGCCTTCACCCCATGTAGTAGCTAGCATCCTGCATGGCTATGAAGCGCCGCAAGCTGATCATCGCCTGGACGCTCCTTGCCGCCGTGGCGGCAAGCGCCGCCGTCCCCCGGGGTTTGCACCGGCGCTGGGAGCTCCTGAATCCTACCGGCAACTGCGGCCCTTGCGGTCCGGTGGCACCCACCACCATCGTGAAGTTCGGCAGGGACGGCTTCATGCGGACTTACCTGGAATTCGGCGACGACAGGCCCACCAGCAAGGATGGCCATGGCGACCCCGTGCGGTATAGCGTGTCCGGAGACAGGCTGCGCTATGAAATGCCGGGCGGCTTGGTGGAGGTGGAATACGTGATTAGCGGTGAGAGGATGACCATGCGTGTGGTCGGCGAGTGGATGAAAAATTACGTCTTCTACTACCGGGCCGAATAGGAATCCCCGCCCTTGCTATTGCCTAGCTCCTGCCGGGCACCTAGCCTTCCGGCATGCCCATCGACGCCTATGCCAATCGCTTCGTCTGCGACCTGATCGCCTACGAACCGGGGAAACCCATTGAGGAAACGGCCCGCGAGCTCGGCCTGAACCCGGGCGATATCATCAAGCTGGCCTCGAATGAGAACCCGCTCGGCCCCTCGCCATTGGCCAAGGAAGCGATGAAGAAGGCCATGGACGAGGCGCACATCTACCCGGATGGCGGCGGCTGGAAGCTGCGCACCGCGATCGCCCAGCGCTTCGGCCTGGAGATTTCGAATGTGGTGATCGGCAATGGCTCGAACGAGATCATCGAGCTGCTCTGCCACAGCTTCCTGAATGGCAAGGCCGAGCTGATCGCCGCGGAGCACGCCTTCGTGGTCTACAAGCTCATGGCCACGCTCTTCGGCGCGAAGTATGTCGAGGTGGCGGACCCGAATTTCATCCACGACCTCGATGGCATGGCCGCGGCCATCACGCCGGACACGCGCCTGGTCTTCATCGCGAATCCAAACAACCCGACCGGCACCGTGGTCGGCCAGGAGGCGCTGGATCGCTTCATGGCGAAGGTCCCGGAGCACGTCGTCGTCTGCTTCGACGAGGCCTACCACGAGTTCCTGGATGACGCGCCGGACATGATCAAATACGTCCGCGAGGGCCGCAATGTGGCGATCCTGCGCACCTGCTCGAAGATCCACGGCCTGGCCGCCCTGCGGATCGGCTACGGCCTCTGCTCGAAGGGCGTGGCGGATATCCTCAACAAAGCCCGCCAGCCCTTCAATACGAACGCCATCGCCCAGGCCGGCGCGCTCGCCGCGCTGGAGGACAGCGAGCACGTCACCAAGACCAAGGCGATCAACAAGGAAGGCCTTGCCTTCTATGAGGCGGCCTTTCGCGAGCGTGGCCTGGAATTTGTGCCCAGCGTGGCGAATTTCATCCTCGTCAGGGTGGGGGAGGGCGACCGCGTTTTCCGCGATATGCTCAAGCAAGGGGTCATCATCCGCGCCATGAGCGGCTACAAGCTGCCGGACTGGGTGCGCATCTCCATCGGCACGCCGGAGCAGAACCGGCGCTGCATCGAGGTGCTGGATTCGGTGTTGAGTCCGGCCTCTGTTTGAAGATATTGTTTCAGGTGAATTGACAGTCTAGGTCCGGCTCCCTATTTCTAGGGGCGGATAGTGGGACGTTATGGCCGGAGTCGCCTTCCAGGACCAGAGGGAATTCAAATGCATTCACTGCAGCGGCAAGATCCTTGTACCCAAGGATTTTCCGCCGATGACAGGACCGTGCCCGCATTGCGGCAGCACGATTACCTCACCAAGCACCGACGAGGAGGCCCGGCAGACGATGGGCGCGCGGGTGGAAGAGCCTGCGGAAGTCGCGGCTGAGGTGCCTGCTGCAGTTGGAGCGGCCCCGGCGCGGCCCGGGCCGCCGCCGCTACCCCCGCATGCCCGGAAGCCCGAGACTTCTCCTTACGCCCCGCCGCCGCCGGTCGAGGCCCCGCCGCCGCCACCCGCTGTGGTCGTGGCCGAGCATGTAGCGCCGCCGCCAGCACCGCCAGCCGCGCCCGCGCCTGCAAGCTCTCCGGCACTGGCGACACCGCGGCCGATCATTCAGGTGGGGCTCGAGCCGGTGGATGTGCCGCTTGCGGGCCACAGCTTTCCTTATCCAGCCAGCCCCGGCGCTCTCCGCGTCGAGCCGGTGGGAGCTTCCGGGGTGACGATTCCCCCGCCAGCCCCGGGCTCGGCCTTCGATTTGCGGAACCCGCAGGCCTTCGGCACGCATGCGGCCGAGCGCGAGCGCGCGGAGCAGGAACGCCTCGAAAAGGAACGTGCCGAGCAAGCGCGCCTCGAGAAGGAGCGCGCGGAGCGGGAAAGTCACGAGAAGGAGCGTCTCGAAAAGGACCGTACCGAGCGGGAGCGCCTTGAAAGGGATCACGCCGAGAAGGAGCGCCTCCTGCAAACGGAGCGTGCCGAACGGGAGCGCCTCGAGCGGGATCACGCCGAGAAGGAGCGTCTCCTGCAAACGGAGCGTGCCGAACGCCTCGAAAAGGAGGGGGCCGAGCGGGAGCGCCTCGAACGGGAGCACGCCGAGAAGGAACGCCTTCTGCAAGCGGAACGGGCCGAGCGCGAGCGTCTCGAAAGGGAGCACGCCGAGAAGGAACGCCTCCTGCAAGCGGAGCGGGCCGAGCGTGAGCGTCTCGAAAAGGAGCACGCCGAGAAGGGGCGCCTCGAAAAGGAGCGGGCCGAGCAGGAACGTCTCGAAAGGGAACGGGCCGAGAAGGAGCGTCTTGAGAAGGAGCGTGCCGAGCAGGAGCGCCTCCTCCAAGCGGAACGGGCCGAGCGCGAACGCCTCGAAAAGGAACACGCCGAGAAGGAACGCCTCCTGCAAACGGAGCGTGCCGAGCGGGAGCGCCTCGACAAGGAGCGCGCCGAGAAGGAACGCCTCGATAAGGAGCAGGCCGAGCAGGCGCGTCTCGAAAAAGAGCGTACCGACAAGGAACGTCTCGACAAAGAGCGGGCTGAGAAGGAGCGCCTCGATAAGGAGCGCGCTGAGCAGGAGCGCCTCGAAAAGGAAAAGGCCGAGCAGGCGCGTCTCGAAAAAGAACGTGCCGACAAGGAGCGTCTCGACAAAGAGCGAGCTGAGAAGGAACGCCTGGAAAAAGAACGCGCCGAGCAGGAGCGCCTCCTTCTAAAGGAGCGGTCCGAGCGGGAGCGCCTGGAAAAAGAGCGCGCCGAGCAGGAGCGCCTTTTCCAACAGCAGCGTGCCGAGCAGGAGCGTCTCTACCAGGAAGAACGCGCCGAGCGCGAGCGCTTGGAAAAGGAACGCGCCGAGCAGGCGCGTCTCGACAAGGAGCGTGCCGAGCAGGAACGCCTCGAAAGGGAGCGCGCCGAGCGCGAGCGCATCGAGAAGGAGCGCGCCGAGCGGGATCGCCTCGACAAGGAACGCAGCGAGCAGGCGCGCCTCGAAAGGGAGCGCGCCGAGAAAGATCGTCTGGAGCGGGAACGCGCCGAGCGTGAACGCTTCGAAAAGGAGCGCGCCGAGCATGAGCGGCTCCTTCAAGCAGAGCGGGCCGAGCGGGAGCGCTTGGAACGCGAGCACGCCGAGAAGGAGCAGCTCCTCCAAAAGGAGCGCGCCGAGAAGGAGCGGCTCGAAATTGAACACGCCGAAAAGGTGCAGGCAGCCCGTGAGCAAGCCGCTCGCGAACAATCTGCCCGTGAGCAGGCCGTGCGGGAGCAGGTCGCCCGCGAGCAAGCGGCGCGTGAACAAGCCGCCCGGGAGCAGGCTGCCCGCGAACAAGCAGCGCGTGAGCAAGCCGCCGCAGCCGCAGCCCCGGCACCGGTGCGGCGGGTCGTTTCGATCGGTCTGGGTCCCGAGCCGGCGACGATGCCGACCATGGCTCCCGCGGCAGAAGCGGCTCCGCAGCCGGCAGAGCCCCAGCGCGCAGCTCTTCCCATGGAGGCCGCCGTGCCAGTGGAGGCCCCACGGCCAGCCGCAGTTGCGGAGGCACCTCCTGTCAGACCTTTTGCCGGCCCTGTTCCGGCGGCCCCGCGCCAGATGGTTTCCATCGGCTTGGGACCCGGGGGCGCTGCCACCCGTCCGGATCCCTTTGCCGCGGCTGCCATGCCCGTGCGCACCCCAGCGCCGTCACCCGCCCCGGTTCCGTCTCCCGCACCCGAGTCGCTTGAGGCGGCGGACACGCCGGAGCCACAGCCTGTCGTGCCCCCGGTCGCGGCAGCAGCTGCTCCTGCACCCGTGGTGGCTCCGCAGGCCACGCCCGCCCCGGCGCCCGCGGCCCGGCCAAGCTTTGCTTCACCTTCCCCCGGTGCGCCGCCCGGTGCGGCACCGGTGACCAAGGCCCAGGCCGTTGCTTCTGCCATGGCCTCTGCCGCGGCGGAAGCGGCTGCTGCCAAGCAGGAGAAGCCCAAGCAGAAGTCCCGCATGGGCCTGGTGCTAGGCATGGTTCTCCTGATGGTGCTGCTCCTTGGCGCTGCTTATTTCGGCCGCGATTGGATCATCCAGTTGGGAGCGGGTGACCCCGCCGGTCAGGGCCCTCTCAATCCTGCTGCCGCCCCGGCGGAACCTTCTTCTGCCGCCGCCACCCAGGCGCTGCCCACGGCACCGTCTTCCGCAAAGGCCCCCGAGGTCTCCAGCAAGGAGGCGAAGGCCTGGAATGACGAAGCCAAGCAGGTGCTCAAGCAATTCCTGGCCGCCGAGACTCCCGCCGGGAAGGCCGCCTGCTCGCTCCGCGGCAGCGAGCTGCTGCCGCAGATGATCGCCTTCTACGGGAGCGGCCCGATCGATGATTCGGACACGCCGCTGTCCGGCTTTGCCTCGGGGACTCCGCCCGCGGAGGATCTCAAGCGCGGCATCTACCGGATGGGCTACGACCGCCCGCCGCAATTCGAGATGCAGGAGTTCTTCGGTCCGCTGGTCTCGCTGGAAGTGCAGTTCGGAGTGGAGGAGCCGGACATGCTCTTGTCTTCCGTCGCGCGGGCTAGCAACTACGCCGCCGATGCCGTGAAGGTGGATGTCTTCTTCAAGCGCACGCCAGACGGGCTGAAGATCGACTGGGAGACCTTCGCGCAGACGAAGTATCGCCTCTTCCGCGCCTTTACCGAGATGCCGGATGGCGGCAAGAGCAGCGTCTTCCGCGTGATCGTGATGGAAGACGTCCCGGAAAAGGGCCGCGCCACGCTGGGTCACAAGACTTACAGGATCTTTGATCCTTCCTACCGCGGTGATTTCGTGCGGGTGGAGGTGCCGGTGGACTCCGATCTGGGGCGGGCGCTTTCCAAGGTGAACTGGCTCGGGGTGAAGGATGCCAAGCCCGTGCCGAAGACCGCCACGCTGGAACTGGAGTGGACCCGCGAGTCCAGCCCGCGGCTCGCCATCAAGCGCTTCCTCTGCTGGGAGTTCCTCGGTATCGGCGGTGAGGCCATGCCCGGGGCAAAATGAATCCGGCGACTGAGACCATCGTGGCGCTGGCCAGCGGCGGTGGCACGGCCGCCATCGCGCTGATCCGCGTGTCCGGCCCGCAGGCGGAAGCAATCACGGACCTCGCTTGTGGTACCGCGGCCAGCCGGGCGGAGGAACGCCGCGCGACCCGGGCCAAGGTCCGCGATGCGGAAGGCCGTGTGATCGATGATGTGCTGATCACCGTCTTCCGCGGCGCGCGCAGCTTTACCGGGGAGCCTGTTGTGGAGCTCGCCTGCCACGGTGGCAGGCTGGTGACCCGCCGGGTCATGGAGCGTCTGTTAGAGTGCGGTGCACGCAGTGCCGGGCCCGGTGAATTCACCGAGCGCGCCTTCCTGAATGGCAAGCTCGACCTGACCCAGGCGGAGGCGGTCATGGACCTGATCTCCGCCAGCAGCGATCTCGCGCTGCGCGCCGCGCATGAGCAACTGGAGGGTGGCATCGGCCGCCGTACCGGCCAGCTCCGCGAGGATCTCATCGGCTTGGTGGCCCATCTCGAAGCGTGGATCGACTTCCCCGAGGAAGACATCGATCCGGATACCGGCGAGCTCTTCCGCACCCGCATCGCCGCGGCCCAGGCAGGCATTGCAGCCCTGCTCGCCACCGCGGAGCAGGGCCGCGTGCTGCGCGAGGGCGTGCGCACCGCCATCGTCGGCCGCCCGAATGCCGGGAAATCCAGCCTGCTCAATCTGCTGCTCGGCTGCGAGCGCGCGATCGTCAGTGATGAAGCTGGCACCACCCGCGATACCATCGAGGAGATGATCGTCCTGGATGGCGTGCCGCTTCGCCTCATCGATACCGCCGGCCTGCGTGCGGAAGCCGGTGGGGTTGAGCGCGAGGGCATGCGCCGCACTCTGTTAGAAGCAGAGCGCGCGGATCTCATCCTCGTGGTCCATGATGCCACGCTGCCGCCGGCGCAGAGCGCCATCGAATTGCCTGAAGGCAGCGCGCGCATCGTCACCGTGCTCAACAAATCGGATCTCGGCATCGATCCCGGATGGTCCGCTGAGGGCGGAGTGAAACTCTCCTGCACCACCGGCATGGGCCTCGATCAACTGCGCCACGCCATCCGCGAGGCCCTCGATTTGGGAGAGTCTGATTGGGGCGAGCACGCGGTGGCCATCAATACCCGCCACCGCGATTGCCTGCGCCGCGCCACGGCATCGCTCGCTGCCGCGGACGATCTGCTCTCTAACAACCAGCCCCCCGAACTCGCCGCCCTCGAACTCCGCGACGCCATGGAAGCGCTCGGCGAGATCGCGGGCAAGGTGGACGCGGAAGAAGTGCTCGGCGCGATCTTCAGCCGCTTCTGCATCGGGAAGTGAGAGAACCACGAATGGACACGGATTAAAACGAATGAAGAATACAGTTGGGGCCAGCATCCCTGTCTTTCATTCGTGTACATCTGTGTTCATTCGTGGTTGATCCGGAATCCGGGATGGCGAGCCTTCCCGCCATGAACATCGTCATCCTCACCGGCGCAGGCATCTCCGCGGAATCCGGCGTGCCCACTTTCCGCGGCTCGGACGGCTTGTGGGAGGGTCACCGCGTGGAGGAAGTGGCCACGCCGGAGGCCTTCGCGAATGATCCGCTGCTGGTTCACACCTTCTACAACATGCGCCGGGCGAAGCTGCTGGATGGCACGATCCATCCCAACCCGGCGCACCTCGCGCTGGCCAAGCTCGCGCGGTCTCCGCAGCACCAGCTCCTGCTCGTCACCCAGAACATCGATGACCTGCACGAGCGCGGCGGCTCGCCCGGGGTCCTGCACATGCACGGCGAGCTGCTGAAGAGCCGCTGCAATGACTGCGGCGCGGTGAATCCCTGCCGTGAGGATCTTTCGCGTTCCTCGGTCTGCCCGTCCTGCGGGCACATCGATTGCCTGCGGCCGCACGTCGTGTGGTTCGGCGAGATGCCCTTCGGCCTGGACGAGATCGCCGCGGCCATTTCGCGGGCGGATCTGTTCGTGGCGATCGGCACCTCCGGCCTGGTCTATCCGGCCGCGGGCTTCACCTCTCTGGCGCGGCAGAACGGCGTCAAGACCTTGGAAATCAATCTGGACGCGAGCGCGACCAGCCGCGTTTTCCACGAAGTCCGGCGCGGAAAGGCGGGGGACCTGGTGCCGCAGTGGGTGGAAGAGCTGGTCTAGGTGAAGAAGGAGGCACCACGAATCAACAGCCGATCCGCACGAATCATGGATGGGGAAAATGGCTGTTTTCCCGGGCTTCCATTCGCGGGGATCGGCTGTTGATTCGTGGTGCCCTCCGGATTCCCACGCGCAGGTTCCGGGGCTTTCCGCATTGATTTCCCGTTGAAACCGAGGACCATTCGGGATTATGAAGTTTCGCTGCGGAAGGCCCTTCCTTGGGCTCCTGGTCACTGCGTCCTGCTTGTCGGCGGCCCCGGTGCCGCCGCCGGATGCACCCCCGTCGCGGGAGAGCGAGCTGAAGGCCAATCTGATCAAGCTCTCGGACGAAAACTATTCCGTGCGCGAGGCGGCGTACCGCGAAGTCTGGAAGCAGGGCGACAAGGTCCTGCCGGAGCTGAAGCTGATCTGCCAGAGCGATGATCCGGAGGCGGCGATCCGCGCCCGCGACCTGACCCGCATGATCGAGCTGGGCGTCCTCCACGACAGCCCGCCGGAGGTCATCCAGCTCGTCGAGAAATACGACAAGGGCAACCGGGAGGAGCGGCGCAAGGTGATCCACCAGCTGCGCGGCCTCCAGGCCTACCGCCAGATCCTGAAGCTCTACGCGCTGGAGAAGGACCGCGAAACGCTGGCCATGCTCGAGACCGAGGTGCGCGGCGTGGCCCTGGAGGCCGCCCGTGAATGCCTGGGTAGCGACCAGCCCGATGTGCCGGGTGCCTTCGACTACCTGAAGATGGCCCGGGCGGAAGCTCCGGAGTATATGGCCATGGCCACGCTGCACCGCAGCACTGGCACGCTCGACCAGGCGATCGCGGATGAGACCGCGGCGGATGAGAAGAACCCGGTCTTGCACTACTGCCTGCTAGCCGTCGCGGGGCGGCTGGATGAAGCAGCGTCTGCGGCGGACGCGGCGGGCCTGCCCTATGCCGGGGCGCGCCTACGCCTGCTGGGAGGGAATCCCTTGCCCTGGCTGGCGAGTGCCCCGCTGCCGCCCCAGATCCCCGCCACCCCCGGCCTGGACATCTACCGGAAGATCGCCGCCGCCATCTGGAAGGGTGAGCCCGTCGATCCCGAGTGGCTCACCAGCCTGCGCCGCCTGGCCCGCAGCGGGGACGAGGACGACCAAGTGCGCAGCCTGATGCTGCTCTTCCTGGCCGGCGATCTGAAGGAGGCGGAGGACATCCTGGCCAAGACCCACCCGCTGGCCGCTTTCAATCACTTCGAATCGGGAGAGCGGGTGGACCGCGCGCTCAGCGTGCTGGGTCTGGACCCCGCCAAGCCGGATTACAACGAGTGGGCACGCAAGCGCTTCAAGGTCTTCCTGGAAGCTCCGGACACGGAGAATGACGAGGTGGCGGAGCTCAAGACCCTGGGCTCCTTCCTGGAGCGACGCGGTCTCTACAAGGAGCTGGATGAGGCCTTCAACGGGCCGCTGGCCGAGCTGGCGGGCAAGAACTCCGAGAGCTTCCTGCGCCTGCTGTCCCAGATGTTCCCGCAGGGTTCGGAGGACCGCTTTTCCCCGCTGGTCCGGCCGGTGCTGAAGGCGGTGGCCGCTTATGGCGGCGACGATGAGGTGCGCTGGGCGCAGGCAGTGGAGTATCTCTTCGACAATCACGATGGCTCGGCCGCCCAGATGTGGAACTGGATGGGCACGCTCGAGCCGGGCATGAGCCGGGCCGAGCGCCTGGAGCTCTTCGCCCGCATCCACGACGTCCTGCCAGATCCCGGCGACCAGCGGCAAAGCTTCATCGAGAAGACCTGGAAGGCGGCGGAGAAGGCGGAGAAGATCGAGCGCCGGCGCTTGGCCGAGTTGCTCATGGGGATTCTGGAGCCGGGGAAGGATGCGGAGATCTACACGCGCTGCCACGCCGAACTGAAGACCGCCGGTGCCGATGACAACAATGGCTCGGAACGCGACCAGATCGAAGCGCTGATGACCCAGGGCAAGTGGAAGGAAGCGGCGAAGATCTGGATGGACGCCGTGGCGAAGGAGCCCGGGCAGCCCATCCTCCGCGCCTACGCCGCGGCCTGCCTGTGGCGCGCCGGGGATGAAGCGGAGGCCGCCAAGCAGGAGGCCAAGGCCGATCTGCTCAGCCTGGGTGACACCACCACGCTCTACCGCTGCGCCGGCGCCTTCGAGGGCACCGGTGAATTCCAGCGGGCGCGCAAGTGGTGGGAGCGCGCTGGCATCGAGTGCACGAGTGACTTGGGCATCTTTGCCCCGGTGCTGCACAACCTTGCGGAGTCGGCCCTTTCGGCCGGGGATTGGAAGGCGGCGGCGTCTCTGAAGGAAGGCAGCCTGCTGGAGATCGCGATCAGCTATGACAAGTCCGCCTACAGCGCCAGCCTGTGCCAGAAGTCGCGCGTGGAGGCAGAGATGATCCGCGGCTTGGCGCGGCTCGATAGCGACCGCGAGGGCGCGCTGAAGATTCTGAAGCCCGCCGCGGAGTTGCCCTTTGCGGAGACCGCGCTGGCGGATGATTTCTTCGCTCCGCTGCGTGCTGCCGGGCTCACCGAGTTGCACGACCAAGCCTTCGAAAAGCACTGGAACACGGTGGTGACGATGATTGATCGCTACCCCGCTTGTGAGAATTCCCGGAACTCCGCCGCATGGCTCGCCTCCCGGGCGAACCGCCGTCTGGACGAAGCAGAGAAGTATCTGACCGAGGCTCTGAAGACGAGCCCCCGCCAGGCGGCCTACCTGGACACCATGGCGGAGATTCAATTTGCGCGCGGTGACCGGGAGAAGGCCGTCAGCTTCTCGGCCAAGGCCCTGAAGGAGATGCCGGATGACCTGCAGCTGCAGCGGCAGTTCCAGCGCTTCCAGAGCGCGCCATTCCCGCCGAAGTGAGGGAGGATGCGTTGTTTGAGCTGGTTCCTCTGGAATTCGGAGCAACCACGAATGAACACGGATCAACACGAATGAAATACAGTTCGGGCAAGGCTGCTTGCCTTTAATTTGTGTCCATCCGTGTTCATTCGTGGTTCCAAGGAGAAGGGGGCGTGGTTTAATTGTCGAACGCGTTTTGTCAGCGGCGGAAGCCCGGGTCGGTGGCGGACGTAGGGTGCTGGACTGGATGATGGGATTTTCTTCAAGCAAGTGGATGGCGGCGGCTCCGGTGCTCGGGTTTTGCTGCGTGGGCATGGCGTGGGCACAGGCGGGCAAGGCTCCGGAGAACCGCTACCTGCCGCACGCGCCGGTGACGAACATCGCGGAGGGCATGGTCTGGCCGAAGGGGCAGGCGCTGCCGACCTTCGCGACCCCGGCACCGACGCTCGACACCGTGATGGTGCAGGATCTCTCGCCGGATGAGCTGATCACCTTCTCCGCGCTGCAGGGCCGCGTGAACCGCAAGCAGCCGCGCATCCTCATCGCGGACAACCGCGCGGAGGAAGGGGCCTTCACCTGGGCGGATACCGCGGGCTTGTCCTCGCGCACGGTCTACGGGCGGGACAAGCGCTACGAACTGGTGGCGAAGTACGCGCAGGAGATCGGCGGCGTGGTGCTCTACGATCCCATGGTCAGCCAGCACTACCGGAATATCGCCGGCAGCATCGCACCGCAGGAGAATGCGATTCCCGTCTGCAAGGCGGTGTATGAAGAGCTGCAAAAGGCGGGGATCGAGCTCAAGGTGGTGGTCGATCTAACAGACCTGAAGTTGACCAAGCCGGTGGAGATCTATCGCTACTTCCACGAGCGCTATTGGCCGAAGTGCGAGAAGCGCGTGATCGTCAGCGCTCGGCCGCAGGACCGGGGCGATCTCCATCACACAAGGGACATAGCCGCGGCCACGGGTGCCGCCGTCGTCTGGCTGGATACCAAGGTGCCAGAGGAGCGGGATGTGCTGCGGACTTTCTTCGCAGACATGAAGGCGGGGGAGGGGATTGCGCTCGGCTGGTATGCCACGGAGCGCACCGGCATCACCACTGCGTCCGAGTATGGTATCGGCACCATTCCGGCGGACTTCTATGTGAGCTCCACGGTGCTCGCGGGCACGGATCACAAGATCCAGATCCCGCCGGTGCCGAAGATGCCGGCGCTGGAGAACAAGGTCTACGTGGCCGTCTTCATCAGCGATGGGGACAACATCCAGTACACCCAGCACGCGATGCGGAAGAACTGGGACCGCATCACGGACTCCCGCGGCAAGGTCGCGCTGAACTGGACCATCGCCCCCGGCCTGGTGGACATCGGCCCGGCGATCATGAACTACTATTATCGTAGTGCCACGCCGCTCGATTGCTTCGTGACCGGACCCTCGGGCATGGGCTACATGATGCCCACCAACACGCTGAATGAACCGGGCGCGCCGGTCGGCGAGTCGCTGAAGGACCCGCTGCGGATGGACGGCTACACGCGACTGACGGAGAACTATCTCCAGCGCTCCGGGATCCGTGTGATCACCATCTGGGATGATGCCTCCGCCGCGCTGCGCAAGTCCTACGAGAAGCAGTGCCGGAGTCTCTACGGGGCCACCGTGCAGAACTTCAAGGATATGCCCTCCGTGGCAGGCAGCGTGGAGAGTGGCCGCGTGCCCTTCGACAAGCTGGTGATCCCCTACGCCGGCACCTACCAGCACATGAGCGGCTCGCTGGCCAAGGAGATCCGTGACTGGGATGGCAAGTCGCCCAAGTTCATCTCCTATCAGGTAGAGGCATGGAAGGAGATGCGCGCGAACCGCATCGTGGAACTGCGCGACCAGATGGAGAAGGACTTCCCCGGGAAGGTGGAGTTCGTTCGAGCGGATCATTACTTCAACCTGCACAACGAAGCGAAGGGTTTGGCTTTCAATCTAGCGATGTTGCCGGGGATCAGTGTGAAAGCGGATGGCGGGAAGACGGATGCGGCGGCGTTGTTGGATGGTACGCCTTCCACTCTCTGGACGGCGGCGAAGGAGGGGAAGCAGGAGCTGGTGTTTGATTTGGGCGGGAGCTTTAAGCTGGGGCGATGCGTTATCAGGCATGCTGGCGATGGTGGGTTGGATCCCTCGCTGAACACCCGCACGTTTGCAGTCCAGACGAGCGCGGACGGCAAAAAGTGGACGAATCTCGCGGTGTTCAGGGATAACAAGAGCGGCGTCACGGATTTCGATTTTCCACCCGTTGTGGCGAAAAGCGTGAGGATACTCATCGATAATGCCGGGGGCGATTCGATTGCCCGGATTGCAGATGTGGAGGTCTATGGGATGAGATAGCAGGAATCGCTGAACCTCGACCATGTCACTGACGAATCGCAAGCGAGAGAAGTTCCGGCCCTTCGTTAGGCGCTTCATTACCCGGCGCTCTGTGCTATGGTCAGCGGCGGTGTGTGGTCCGATGGTCCTGTGGTTTCTTATCTTTCCTGCTCTCCGGTCGGAAGAACGAACCGTGGCAAAGGACGGTACGGTTCATTACAGCGCGATACATCTCAATGCCCTGGATCTTGACGATTGGCTTACTGGGCTCGGGCAAAGTGGTCATTTCTCGTGGGTGGTGAGGGATGTGGTCTATGACGAAACCGGAGTGTATATTTTCGGGTTCGACGGCCATGTTTACGCGATGAGTGGAAATGAGTCGGGTGATCCGGCGTCATTGATGATCGAATGGAAATGGTCGGGAGATCCCCACAAGTTTCCCTACTACCACGAGTTTGACCATAGGGGCCCTTGAAGGGGAGCGTATGTCCAAAGGTTATCGTCGCCATCTCGTGACCGCGGCCTCTTCCGCAACGCCGTTGGCGTTGCTATCACCTTTGTGCCGCTGACCCCGGGGTAGCTCCTTCGTCGCAACCCCGGGCTCTGTTTCGAAGTCCCTGTGGGACTTGGCTAGGTGACTATCACTAGGCTGTGACTCCTCGTGCCGCCGCATCCGGTCGTTTCTGCGCTCTTCAAAAATACTTGGCGGATTTTGCGTGGGCCCTGCGCATTGCCGTTAAGCCCCGGAGATTCCCCCGTCTCCGCCGGTGCCCCGCTCGCCATGCCATGTGGCGAACCCCCTAGCCAAGACCCGAACCTAAATCCGATTGCCCTGACACCGGCCCCTCGTGCCGCGTTTCCGGGCTCCTTCCCCGAATTGTCGGAAAGCCACGTATGGCTTTGTCGGCAAGGAGCCTTTCCGCGGCCAACAGCCCTAATCCGACCATGAAACCCAAGTATAACAACCCGTATCTCGCGATCCTCCGCCACCGCAGTTCGCTGGCCGGCCTTGGTGCCGTGCTGCTCACCGGAAATGCCCTCGGCGGCACTCTTTACTGGGACAACAACGGCACGACCGCCGGTGCCTCCACCGCGAATGCCAACTGGCTCGGCGGCTCGACTTGGACCACCAACTCCGCGGGCACGATCGCCAACGTCGCTTGGACCAACGGTGAGTCCGCGGTCTTCGCCGCGGGCACCACATGGGCGGCCGCGACCAGCACGACGATCACGATCTCCGGCAGCGTCACGACTCCCTCCATCAACTTCGAGGACAAGCCCACCACCGGCACCCGCACCCGGACCATCACCGGCGGCACCATCAATATCGGCGGTGGCTCCATCACCAGCTCATCCTGGAATGCAGGCGACAACGGCAACAACGCTCATGATGTGGTCATCACCAGCGTCCTCGCCGGTTCCGGTGGCCTGACCATCGCTGCCCATGGCAATGCGACCGACGACGGAGGTGGCGGCGGTGGCTCGGAGTTCCGCTTGGGCGGCAACAATACTTTCACTGGCGGCCTGACCATCACCTCTGGTGTCGTGTCCTGGCGGGACAACACCCACTTGGGCAACGCCGCGAATGTCATCACTCTCAATGGTGGTGGCCTGCTCTACAACGATCAGGCATCCTTCGCCACCCCGCGCAATATCCAGATTGGCGCGAGTGGCGGCACCATCCGTCTCTACGGCGGCAAGACGCTGGCCTGCTACGGCACGCTATCGAATGCCAGCGGTGTGGCCTCCACCACCTTCCGCCGTACGGATGGCGGCGCGCTGCATCTAATCGGCTCGGTCAATGACTTCGCTGGCACTTTCATCAATGGCAACAGCGACACCTTCTTCTGGCAGCCCGATCTGGACCTCTCCGATGTGACACTGCGGGTCAACAACGGCAATGTCCAGATCATGAGGGGAGGGGCGCTCACGCTGGCCTCGCTCGAAAGCAGCAACGGTGAGTTGAACCTGAACAACGGCACTGCACTCACGCTGACCAATGGCAACGTCCTCCACAACGGCGGCAACATCCGCTCTAACAGTGGCGCGCCCGGCTCGATCACCAGTAGCTCCGGCACCCTGACCTTCACCGGCGGTGCTGCCACGGGAGACCTGACCGGCTCCAGCGCGCAGGTCCAAGTGACGATCACCGACTCCGGCGCGACGCCGGTGGCGGTGGTGAAGAACAACAACGCAGACGAGGTCTTCACCCGCGCGAACGCCTACAGCGGCGGCACGACCATCAACGGTGGCAGAATCCAAGCCAAGACCGGTGCCTTCGGTAGTGGCCCGGTGACGGTGAATGCAGGCGGCCAAGCCTGGCTGCAAGGCGCGGGCCCCTATGCGAATGGTTTCACGCTGAATGGCAATGGCCCCGGAGAAGGCGGCAATAACTACGGTGCCCTGCGCTTCACCGCGCCCAGCACGATCACCGGCCCGGTGAATGTGGCCTCGGCTTCGCGCCTCACCGCTTATGATCCCGAGGACGTCGGCATCCTGAGCGGGGCACTCACCGGCAGCGCGCCCTTGGAAAAAACCGGCAACGGCGTCGTTTCGCTCTCCGGTAACAATGCCGGCTACACCGGTGCGGTCACCGGTGCCCAGGGCATCCTGCACATCGGCAGCAGCCTGCCGGGCAGCAGCGTGACGATCAACGACAACGCGGTCCTTGCCGGTGAAGGCGGCATCGGCGGCGGCCTGACCCTGGGCAGCTCCAGCGGTGCGGGACTCTATGTGGATGGTTCCACGCCGGCAGCACTGACCACGACCAATCTCACGGTGAATGGCGTCGCGGTCGTGCGGGCGCTCAGCCTCCCGGCGATTCAAGGCACGCCGATCCCCGTGATCAACTACACCGGCAGCCTGAGCCTGCCCGGCAGCGCGAATGATTCCTTCGTCTTGGTCGACGCGGCCTCTTACCGGAACCTGCCGAGCTTCACGGATACCGGATCGGCCATCACGCTGACCATTCCGGCCGGGACGAATCTCGCCTGGCAGGGCAACGACCTCACCAACCCGGGCTATTGGGACGTGGCCGTCACCTCGAACTGGCTGAACGGCCCGACTCCCGATGGCTTCTACACGGGGGACAATGTGCTCTTTGACGACACGGGTATCACCAAGACGATCGAGCTGCGCGGCATGCTCAGCCCAGCCACCGTCACCTTCAACAATAGTGCCGGCAATGATTACACCTTCACCGGCGCGGGTGGCGTGGGCTTCAGCGGTCCCACCAGCATCGTGAAGAACGGCGCTGGCCGCGTGACCATCCAAGGCTACGGCCACAACTACACCGGCTCCGTGGTGGTGAATGCCGGCTACCTCCAGCCGCAAGGCAACTGGGAGATGCTCGGCAATAGCTCCGGCCTGTATGTGAACAACGGCGGCCAGTTCAACATCAACGGCGCGAACCTGGGGGACTTCCAGCGACACTACCGCTTCACTCTGGCTGGCAGCGGTCCGGATGGCAGCGGTGCGCTCAACAACACCTCGGGCGATTCACCCTATGAAAGCGCGGGCATCCTCGAGCTGGTCCTGACTGCGGATGCCAGCGTGGGCAGCAGCGGTGGCCGCTATGACATCGGCCGCTCCGGGGATTCCTTCGGCTCGATCAAGGGCAATGGCTTCACCTTCACCAAGGTGGGCAGCGGCACCGTGGGCGTGCGCGCCGCGGCCAGCAACATCACCTACGTGGTGGCGGAGGGTGTGCTGAAGGTGGAAGACGCGCCCTCCGCGCTTGGTACCAATCCAGTGACCGTGCTGGGAGGCGCCACGCTGCAGTCCTACGGCTACCTGGTGATGCCGAGCCAGGTGAACCTGGCCGAAGCTGCCACGATCGAGAACGATGGCGGAGGGCGCCAGATTTGGACCGGGCAGATCCATCTCACCGGTGATCCCGGAACGGCCGCCTACCTGAAGGCCAGCAACGATGAGCTCCACTTCAGCGGCGTGATCTCCGGGGACGGCGGCATCATGACCACCGGCGGGAACAATGTCTATCTAACGGGGGGCAGCTCCAACACCTACGCGGGGATGACCAACCTGAACTCCACCGGCCAATTGATCATGGCGAAGGGCGGCGGTGCGGTGGCGGTGCCCGGGGATGTGACAATCTCCAACGGCGGTGACCGTGCGATCCTCTCCGCGACGAAGGACAACCAGTTCGGGCCGAATTCCGTGCTGCACTTCACCGGCACCGCGGAGTCCCGCTTCGAGCTGAAGGGCACTACCCAGACACTTGCGGGCCTGGACTACCCGGTGGCGACCAACGGCTTCAAGGCCGTCCAGCATTCCGAGTATGGCGCGCCTGTCGCAGTGGATGCGGTCTCGGACCTGATCCTCAACGTCACGGGCTCGAACAGCTACACCTACACCGGAGATCTGCGTGACCAGGGCGGCACGGTCAACGTCGTGAAGAACGGCAGCGGCACCCAGATCCTCGCGGGCAATGGCATCGACTACCGCGGCACTACCACGGTGAACGCGGGCCTGCTGGTCGGCACCGGGGATGACTTCTGGACCTCCGTCCTGACCATCGCTCCGGGAGCCACTTACGAAGCACGCATCACCACGACTCCGGATGTGGAGGGCTATGAGATGAAGTTCCCGGGTTCCGTGATCACCGGCGGCGGCACTTACCTGAAGACCGGCACCGGCAAGATGTCGCCGACTTGGGATGGCGGCGGCTCGGTGAGCATGCTCTCGGGAAGCCTCATCGATATCCAGGGTGGCGAGATGCGGCTGGAGTGGGGCGGCGGCACCTGGACTTCTAACAAGTCCGACCTGAACCTCGCTGCCGGTGCCTCCTTCAACATGTGGGACAACGGCAATGCGGGCGTCTTCGTGGATGCCCTCACGGGCAGTGGTTCGATCATCCGCACGAACTACAATAGCACCAGCAACCTCACAGTGGGCGTGGATGGTGGCGGCGGCAGCTTCGCCGGCTCCATCAGCAACTCGATCGGCAAGATCAACCTGGTGAAGGAAGGTAGCGGCACCCAGACCCTGAGCGGCGTGCATACCTACACGGGTAATACCACGGTGAACGGCGGCACGTTGGCGCTTTCGGCCACGAGCTCGCTCAAGTTCGCGGTGACCGATGGTGGTGCCAACCAAGTGAGCGGAGCGGGCACCGTGACCTTCGACGGAGCATTCGACATCGATACCTCCGCGGTCACCGTGACCACGGGCACTTGGACCTTGGTGAATGCGGCCACGCTGAACGAGACCTTTGGCGCCACCTTCACCCTCAGTGGCGGCTGGACAGAGGTCTCGAATGTCTGGACCAAGACGGTGGGCAGCAGGCTCTACACCTTCAAGGAGAGCGATGGCGCCTTGACCGTGGGTCCTAGCGCTTCCTATGCCTCGTGGATCGACAGTTACTTCCCGGGCCAGACGAATCCTGCGATCATCGGCAAGGATGCAGATCCGGATGGCGATGGCATTGCCAACGCCGTGGAAATGGTGTTGGGCGGCGATCCGAAGAATGCCATGGATGCCGCACTGCTTCCTACCCTGGAGCTGGTGACCAATCCCGCCGGCGTGCCAGCCGGCAACTACCTGCTGGTGACCTACCGCCGGAGCGATCTCTCGGTGACTGCCAGCGTGGCCTCCACCCTGGAGTATGACCTGGATCTGTTAGGCGTGTGGACCACCGCGCAGGACAACGTCGGCGGCGTGAAGATCCTGGTGGATGACAACTATGGCTCCTTCGTGCCACCTGCCGCCAATACGGACCGCATCCGCGTCTACGTCCCTCGTGGCAATAGTGCGACGCTCTTCGGCCGCGTGAGGGCGGTGGCCCCCTGATTCGACTTCCTGGGTTGTCTTAAAGCGAGGGAACCGGGGGCCACTGCCTCCGGTTCCTTTCCTTTTGTTAGGAGCCCTCACTCCGCCACCCGCACCTGCCGGAAGACCCATAGGCTACAGAGGCTGAAGGCGATCGCAATCAAGCCGAGCCGGTCGTAGTGCAGGATCTCCGCACCCACTCCCTGGGCCACCACCTTGCCGCCGATCGCTGCGGTCACCCCCATGGTGAAATCGCGCGCGCAGGAGACCAGGCTCATGTAGGCACCGCGCCGCGCGGCGGGCACCGCGAGCGAGACGGTCGCCTGGGCCGGGATGAAGCGGCCGCTGGCGAAGACGAAGAAGATCGCGGCATTCAGCAGCGTGTGCCACAGCGGCAGGGGACCGGAGCTGGAGATGTGCCGGATGATCAGGCAGGCCACCACGATCAGCAGCGTGAAGACCTTGAAGCGGCCATGCTTGTCCGCGAGCTTGCCCACATAAGGGCCCGTGAAGATCGAGACCACGCCACCCACCAGATAGACCAGGGACAGCTGCTTCTCGGGCAGCCCGACATTCCCCACCAGGTAGGGCGAGAGGTAGGGGATCACCATGAAGTGACCCATCACGCAGATCATCATCAGGCCGATCCCGGTCCAGGCATTGCGGTCCTGGAGCAGGGTGATGAAGTCCTGGCGGTGATCCACATCGCCGCGGTCCAGGTGGCCGCGCACCGGCGGCAGGACGAATAACAGCACCACCCAGACTATGGCCGCGAGTGCCGCAACGACCAGGAAGGGCGCTTCCCACTTCCACCACTGGGCCAGCTGCAGGCCCAGCGGCACCCCCAGCGCCGCAGCCGCGGAGAAGGCGGTCATCACGATCCCCATGCCGCGCGCACGTCGCTCGGCCGGCACCACATCCGCCACGATCGTGATCAAGGCGGCACTGCTGATCCCGCCGAAGGCCCCGCACATCGCCCGCGCGGCCATCAGCATGCCCGGCGTCGTGGAGAGCCCGCAGGCCAGGGTGCCCAGCGCGAAGCCGGCGTAGCAGAAGAGCAGCAGCTTGCGGCGGTCGAAGCGGTCGGCAAAGGGCGCCATCGCCAGCCCCGCCACCCCGGCGGTGATGCCGAAGGCGGAGAGGATGTTGCCGAAGGCTGCCGGTGAGAGGTTCAGCTCGCGCATCAGCTGCGGCCCCAGCGGCATCATCAGCATGAAATCCACGATGTGCGTGAACTGCACACAGGCGAGCAGCAGAAGGAGGACGCCTTCAGAGACGCCGCGGGATCGGGATTCCATGGTTCAAGCACCCGTTTGACTGGGCGCGCGCTTCCCTCGCACCGAACGCGGGTCCGCGCAAGCCCGGTCGGCTGCTTTTCTCCGGTCGATTTCGGAACAAAACCGCCACTGCGGGGTTTAAGCGATCACCTTTGCCCGGGGTACTTGCTCTTGCAGGACTTCGGGCGCTGCCTTTCCATTCTGCCATGAAACTCCGCATCCTCCTCGCTTCCGCCCTCCTCCTCGCCCCCCTGCATGCGGCGGATCCCGTTTTCTCCGGCCAGCAGGCGGGCGAGAAGATCACGCCCTTCAAGGTGGTTGAGATCACCGGCCCGAATGCAGGCAAGGAGCGCGATGTCATCACGGACAATGCCGGTGCGGCCACCGCCATCGTCTTCATGCACGGTATCGAGCGCTCGATGGTTCCCTTGCTGCGCGTGGTGGATGAATACGGCGCGATGCGGAAGGACTCGCTGCGAACCGAGATCATCTTTCTCAGCGCCGACCGCTTGGAGGGCGAGCAGAAGGTGAAGAACGCCACGGGATCGCTCAAGCCGCAGTCGCGCGTGGGGCTATCGCTCGATGGTGCGGAGGGTCCGGGCAACTACGGTCTCAACAAGGACTGCATGATGACCATCATCGTGGCGAAGGACAACATGGTCACCGCGAACTTCGCCCTGACCCAGCCAGGCATCGCCGATGCGCCCAAGGTGTTAGAGGCGCTCGCCAAGGTTAGCGGCGATGCCAATCCGCCTACGCTGGAGCAGCTGAATGAGCGAAGCATGGCCCGCAATGGTGGCCCGCGCGAGGTGGGTGGCATGCGTCGCGGCGAAGGCATGCAGCCACGTCCACCGGCGGACCTGAACCAGTTTGACCTGAATAGCGAGGAAGGCCTGCGTGGTGCGGTGCGCGCCTTGATCGGCGAGGTCCAGAGCCTGCGCGCCGAGCTTGCGAATCGTCCCCCGCAGCGCCCGCTTCCGCCCCAGCAGCAGAACCCGAATTCGAACCCGAATCCGCAAGCGGCCCGGGCTCCGATCCCCGGTGCCGTGCCCTCCGATCCCACCTTGGAAGGCTTGGTGCGGCGCTTCATCCGGCCCACAAACGACGATGCCGCGGTGGATGCCGTGCTGGCGGAAGTCCGGGCTTACATCAAGGATAAGCCCGACCTGAAGCAGCAGGCCATCGATGGGTGGACGCGCGTCCTGCACTTTGAGAACTACGGCACCGAATACGCCCGCAAGACGGGCAAGGCCTTCCTTGAGGAGCTCAGGAAATGAGGGTCGCCTGGCTTGCCGCTTTTGTCCTGACTGCCATCGCCGCGGCGGCGGAGGAGAAGCCGCCGGTCTTTCGCACGGATGTGCTGCCGGTGCTGACGCGCGCCGGCTGCAATGCCGGGGCCTGCCATGGCGCGGCCAGCGGGCAAGGTGGCTTGCGGCTCAGCTTGTTTGGCTACGATCCGGATGCGGACTTCGAGCGGCTGACGCGGGAGTTCGGCGGGCGGCGCATCGATCTGGCCCGGCCGGAGGAGAGCCTGATGCTGCGCAAGGCATCCGAGACCGGCCTCGATCACGAAGGTGGACGGAAGCTGGGAACGGGCTCTTCCGGCTACGCGATGATCCGTGATTGGATCGCCGCCGGAGCTCCTGCGGGGCCGCCGGATCTGCATGTGACCGGCATCGCGGTGGAGCCACCGGAGCTTCTGTTAGAAAAGCCGGGAGAAGCTCGCCAACTGCGCGTGACGGCGGCGCTTTCCGATGGATCGAGCCGGGAGGTATCAGCACTGGCTCTCTACACGTCCAATGATGATGCCGTGGCCGAGATCTCGAAGTCCGGCGCGCTCACTCTAACAGGGCGCGGCCTCACCAGCATCATGGTGCGCTACAGCGGGCAGGTGGCGGCGGTGCGCGTGGCGGCACCGCTGGAAGGGAAGGGGATGGATGAGGGGGAGTTTCCCGCGGCGAACTGGATCGATGAACCCATCCGCGCGGAGTTTGTCCGGCTGAGGATTTCCCCCGCGCCGCTCTGCGACGATGCCGAGTTCCTGCGGCGTGCGTACTTGGATCTCTCCGGGCGCTTGCCGGATGAAGCGGCGGTGCGGACCTTCTTGAAGGAGCCCGCTTCAATGGAGAAGCGCCTGCGGACCATCGACGGGCTGTTAGACAGTGAAGCCTTTGTCGACTTCTGGACGATGAAGTTCGCGGATCTGCTGCTTCTCGGCGGCCAGCCGCCTGCGGCAAAAGTCTGGCATGCTTGGCTCCGCGCGCAGGTGGCGGGCAGGGCGCCCTTCGATCGCATGGCGCGTGAGCTCATCACCGCGTCCGGTGATCCGGCGCGGAACGGTCCGGCTGGCTTCATGCTGCTGGCCGCGGACCCGCGTGATCTTTCCGAGCACGTGGGGCGGATCTTCCTCGGCTCGCAGATCGGCTGCGCGCGCTGCCATGCGCATCCCACGGACCGCTGGACGCAGGAGGACTACCATCGCTTCGCCGCCTTCTTCGCCCGCGTCTCCCGCGATGGCGGGGCGGTCCGTGCCGGTGAGCGCGGCGAGGTGGATGATCCGAAGACCGGGCACCCGCTTGAACCGAGGCCGCTCGGTGCTAGCGCCATCACGATTCCGGAAGGCGGCGACCGTCGTCTCGCGCTGGCCGCATGGATGACGGATCCGGCGAATCCCTTCTTCTCCCGCACCATCGTGAACCGCGTGTGGAAGCACCTGCTCGGCCGCGGCTTGGTCGAGCCCGTGGACGATCTGCGCCCGACTAATCCCGCCACGCATCCCGCGCTGCTGGATGCCCTGGCCGCGGACTTCGCCGCCCACGGCTATGACCTGCGCCGCTTGATCCGGCTGATCGTCAGCTCGCGCACTTGGCAGCTGTCCTCTCAAGGGGGATCGACCGATCCGGCTGCGGCCAAGCTCTATGCGCGGGCGCTGCGCAAGCCGCTGCCAGCCGCGGTCTTTGCAGATGCCGTCGCGCAGGTCACCGCGGTGCCGGATGCCTTCCCCGGCTATCCCACCGGCACCCGTGCCGTGCAGCTGGTCAGCCCGGCCACGCCATCGCCCGCCCTGGATGTGCTGGGCCGCTGTGAGCGCAAGCGGGCCTGCGATAGTTTTTCCGGCAGCGGCGGCGGCCTTGCGCAGGCGCTGCACCTGCTGAATGGCAGCACCATCAACGATAAGCTCCACGGCGGACTGGCCGCGGAGCTTCCCGCTCTAACAAACCGCGAGGCGATCGAGTCCATCTATCTCCGCGCCTTCAGCCGCTACCCCTCGGCGGCTGAGCTGGAGGAATGGAGCGCCATGCTGCCGCAGGATGAGGGCAGGCCGGAAGCCGTCGCCGATCTCATCTGGGCCGTGCTCAATTCCCGCGAGTTCTCCGCCAATCACTAAGCCGCCACGCCATGAACCCGCGCTCCTTCCTTCATCGCTGCGATGGTGTTTCCCGCCGGGACTTCCTGCATCTGGGTGTGCTGACTTCATTCGGCCTGAGTCTGCCCGGCCTGCTGCGCATGCAAGCGGCAGCCGCAGAGACCGGTGGCAAGAGCCCGCGGGCGAAGTCCTGCATCCTCATCTGGCTGGATGGCGGGCCGAGCCATCTCGACATGTTCGACCTCAAGCCGGATGCCCCTTCCGAGGTCCGCAGCCAGTTCAAGCCGATCGCCACCGCGGTGCCCGGCATCCAGATCTGCGAGCACCTGCCGCGCACCGCCGCGGTGATGAAGGACGTGGCCCTCATCCGCTCGCTAACGCATGAGCTGGGGAATCATGACACTGGCACGCGCTTTCTTCTAACAGGCCACCGGCCCACGCCTGCGCTGGAATATCCCAGCCTCGGCAGCCTAGTCTCCCACGCCGCCGGGCAAGGCGGCACCATGCCACCCTACGTGGCGATTCCCCACGATGGTGTCGGCGGCGAATCTTCCGCGGCCCGCGCTGGCTATCTGCCGGGTGCCTTCGCGGCCTTCAGCACGGGTCGCGATCCATCGCGTGTCGACGGCTTGCAATTGCCCGAGGGCGTGGGCTTCGAGCGCAGCACCCGCCGCCAGGCGATGCTGGAGAAGATGGACGCGCTCTCCCGCCAGTTGGACAAAGATCCGGCCACTGCGAACCGCGATGCCTTCTACGAGCAAGCCTGGCGCTTGCTCTCCTCGCCCGAGGCCAAGGCCGCCTTCGATCTCTCCAAGGAAAGCCCGCAGACCCGCGAGCGCTACGGCAGCGGGAACATCGGCGGCGGCTGCCTCTTGGCCCGGCGTCTAGTGGAGGCGGGCTCACGCTTTGTCACCGTGGTGGACCCCGGCTGGGACATGCACAGCCAGATCTTCCGCGAGCTGCCGGACTCCCGCTTCCCCGGCAGCGGCAAGCTCCCCGCGCTGGACCGCGCCTACGCCGCGCTCCTTACCGACCTGCGTGAACGTGGCCTGTTAGAGTCCACGCTGGTCGTGCTGATGGGCGAGTTCGGCCGCACGCCCAAGCTGAATGCCATCGGCGGTCGCGACCACTGGCCGCGTGCCGGCTCGGTGCTGCTGGCGGGCGGCAGGGTGCGCGGCGGACAGGTCATTGGTGCCACCAATGGCTTCGGCGAATTCCCCGTGGACCGCCCGGTCGGGCCGCCGGACCTCGCCTTCTCCATCCTCAAGCTCCTCGGCGTGGACCCCACCGCGGAACTCATGACTCCCGGGGGCCGCCCGATGAAGATCATGGGCGAGGGGAGCTTCATCCAGGAGCTGACATGAGAAGACTCATCGTAGCCCTTGTGCTCGCCTGTGGCTCTTGGCTGCAAGCTGTGCCCGTGACCGCGCTGGCCTTCAGTCCCGATGGCAGCGTGCTCGTGAGCAATGGCGACCGTGCGCTTGAAGTACGTTCACCCAAGGACGCCGCGGTGCAGCGCAAGATCGAATGCCCTCTCCCCAAGCTCACCACACTGGCTTTCTCGCCCGATGGCCATTGGCTTGCCGCCGGGGGAGGGGAGCCAGGCCTGCACGGTGAGGTGATCCTTTTATCCTGGCCGGATGGCGCGGTGAAGCACCGCTTCGGCAATCACGATGACCTCGTCACCAGCGTGGCCTTCGATCCCGCAAGCAAGCGCCTTGTCACCGCATCCGCGGACCATTCCGCGAAGGTCTGGTCTCTGACCGCGGACCGCGCTCCGGTAGAAAGCTTCACTCTAACAGGCCACTCCGCGGCCGTGCTCGCCGCAGCCTTCGCCCCGGGGAATGCCAGCATCGTCACGGCCAGCGCGGACCGCTCGCTCAAGGTCTGGTCCGCCACCGATGGCAAGCTCCAGCGCTCGCTCGGCCAGCATACCGAGACCGTGCAAGCCCTCGCCTTCCTCCCTGCGACCGCGGGCCCCGCCACCTGCGCCAGCGCAGGCGATGACCGCAGCGTGCGCCTCTGGCAACCCGAGATCGGCCGCATGCTGCGCATCGTCCGCAATCACGAAGGACCGGTGCTCGCCCTCGCCTGGTCACCGGATGGCCGCTCGCTCTTCTCCGCCGGCCAAGAGGGCATCATCCGCCGCATCAGTGGCGACAGCGACGCCATCGAACAACAATGGCGCTCCGGCAACGACTGGATCTACGCCCTCGCCGTCAGCCCGGACGGCAGCACCCTCGCCGCCGGAGATTGGTCCGGCAGCGTGAAGCTGCACCCGCTGCGCTAGGAAGAATGGCAATTGCTTAGGGCGGCTTCCGGTTACCTGGAGCGTGCTTTGGAGTGCGGTGGCACGACACCGCTTTGGCTTCGGGTTGGTGATGATGCGGCAAACGGCCACGCATTGGCGGTGAGTGAACTCTCCGGTGGGCGCTTAGTTACGCTGCGGCAAACGGCCACGAATTGAAGGAGTCAAAGCGCCCCTGCAGCCAAAGCGGTGTCGTGCCACCGCACTCCAAAGGACGTCCCGTAGATCGGTTACTAGTGGAGAGCTTGGCCACGAAAATCCCCTCAACCGAGTGCCATTCCCGCTAAGAATAAGTCCCCAGCATCTGGTGCACGTTCTCGATCGCCATGCTGCCCTCGCCCACGGCGGCGCTGCAGCGCTTCACCGATCCGGAGCGCACATCCCCCGCGGCAAAGACCCCGGGGCGGCTCGTCTCGAAGGCATAGGGCGGACGGCTTGAGCCCTTCCACGCCGGGGCATCCGCCACCGCGGCACCGGTCTTGATGAAGCCGCGCTCATCTAACAGAATGTCCGGCGGCAGCCACGCCGTGCAGGGCCTCGCCCCGATCATCGAGAACACCGCCACCGTCTTCACGGTCCGTCGTTCGCCGGTCTGCTTGTCCTCGATCTCTACCTCTTCAAGTTGGTCGCCGCCCGTCATCTTCCGGATCTCCGAGTGGAAGAGGATCTCGATGTTCGCCTTCGCGATGACGCGGGTCGAAAGGTAGCTCGACATGCTCTTGGCCAGCTCCCCGCTGCGGACCACCATGATCACGTTGCAGGAATGCTCGGACAAGAACATCGCCGCCTGCCCCGCGGAGTTGCCCGCGCCGGCGACGATCACCGTAGTTCCTCCGTTGCAGAGCTTGGCCTCCATCGCCGTGGCCGCGTAGTAGACGCCCAGACCCTCGAAGCGCTCCCGTCCTTCCGCCTCGATCCGGTTGTATTGCGCCCCGGTGGCGATGATCACGGTCTTGGCGTGGAGGAGCGCTTCGTTCCCGTCAATGCAGATAGAGGCACCATGCTCGCGGTCCGAGAACTCCAGAGCCAGCGCCTGCGAGGGCGTGCTGAACTTCGCCCCGAAGCGGAATGCCTGCAGCTGTGCCCGGTTTGTTAGATCACCGCCACTGATGCCGGTGGGGAAGCCGAAGAAGTTCTCGATCAGCGAGGATGACCCCGCCTGTCCTCCCGGCGCGAAGCTCTCCAGGACCACTGTCTTCAGTCCCTCCGAAGCGGAGTTCACCGCAGCAGCCAGCCCCGCGGGCCCGGCACCGACGATCGCCAGGTCACACCACACCTCCGCCTCTCCCACGTGGCACAGGGGCCGCAGCAGTCCCGCGATCTCGGCGATCTCGCGGATGCTCGGCTGCTTGAAGACCGTGCCCTTCGCGGAAATCAGCACCGGCAAGTCATCGGCCGTCACCGCATAGCGACCGCACAGCTCGCGCCCCAACTCGCTCGTGGACGCGAACATGCGGTGCGGGATGTGGTTCTTGTCCAGAAAGTCATCGATGAGATGCCCGCCGCGGCAGCCCTCGCAGGCCACGATCCGCAGGCCGAGGAAATCCGGGTCGCGCAGCAGCCGCTGGCGCCGCATGATGAAAGCTTGCACGATCGGCTCCCCGATCCCGGGAAGCTCCGCCAACGCCTTCCTGAAATCCATCGCGGGAATCAAGACGACCTCCGATTCCTCCTCCTTGCCCCGCACGCTGGCGATGGCCGAGGTGCCGTTCAGCATCGAGACCTCGCCCACGAAGCTCCTGGGTCCCGGGCAGGCCAAGATCTGCTCCACGCCATCGCGCGATTCGTAGGCCTCCAGCTCCCCGCTCACCACCAGCACCATCGGGTAGCCGCGGTCGCCCGCGGCGAAGACCACTTCGCCACGCCGCACGGTCCGCCTGACACCCAGAGACTCAAGCAGCGCCAGCTGCCGGTCATCCAGCGGCGGAAAAGCGATTCTCTCCGTGTCCCGGTAAAACAGTTCGTCCTCTTCCTCCCTCGTCATAGCCAGACACTAGAACGAGATTCCGGCCGAATAAGGCCAAATTTTTTACGATTCGCTCATTTGACGGATGGCGCGGGCGCTTTTGGGATATCGTCCACCAGTGTGACCAAACTCGGGCTTTTTCCGCCCGGCCGGACCAGGCAGAGGAAAATCTGCCGGTATTCCTTGAGGTATTTCATCTTGGCCTCGCTGAAGGGCACCCAGGCCTCGCCCGACTTGTAGAGGAAATTCGTCTGCGCCATGTTGTAGGGATCCACTTGCGCCACGGGCGGGATGGCGGTGACTTTTCCCGAAGGGATCGCGATCTTGTGTTCCCCCGCCTGGATCGCGACCGGCAGCGTCGTGAATGAGATCACCCTCGATTCCCCGCCCGGAAACGCCTGCACGCTATCATCCACGAAGACGATCCCACAGGGCGGCTTCCCGCCATCGCCCCGCGGCTGGATGATGGCAATTGCCTGCTTCAGGTTCTTCGGCACAGTGGCGGACGCGACCAGGGCGGCGTCCGGATTCGCGGGATCAATCTTGGCAGCGCTGTAGAGCTTCAGCTTCCCATCCGTGATGCTGAGGGCCTGCGCGGCAGGCAGCTCGCCGGGAGCAAGCACCAGCGGTATGAGGTGATCCGGAGCGTCAGGGACAAAGAGCTGGGTCTCCGGATGAGCCGGATCGTTCAGAAAGGCACGGATGCTCAGCTTCGCTGCCGCCTCATCCTGCGCGGAGGCGCTGAGGGGGAAGAGGCATGCTGCTGCCAGTGACAAGATGCGTGATGGGATCATGAAAGCACTCTTAGATTTCCGCCCCGGAGAGCCAGCGGAATGAAACAATTTCCAAGCGGCGCCCGAAGGTCTTGTTGGCCTGGTTCGAAGAATCGTAGGCGTTGTCGAAAGGTTCCTCCACCGGGTCCACATACTCGGGCATGCGCTGGACCACCGCCTCGGCATAGGCCCGGGTCACCTTGCCATCCCGGGTCGATTCCCCGCAGGCGCGGATCACGAAGGTATCCGAGCGCACCGTGGCCGCCGGCTCTAACAGCTTGAGCAGATCCCCCTGGCTGATCCAGCCCGGCGCCCCCGCCGCGGGATTCCCCGTCACCACCTCCGGAGTGGCGAATCCATAGTCCGGGCCCCCGATGTCCGCGGCACTGACAGGAAGCTGGGTGGGATAGGCACCTGCGTTGAGCTTGGCCTCCTCGATCGCCGCTTCCAGCGCACCCCTGCGGGTCTCCGCGGAGTTCGGGCCGATCCGGCGGTTCACAAAGTCCGACATGGAGAGGAAGGGCCCGCGCTTCTTCACCTGCTCGACGATCTTCTTGGCAAGCTCATCCAGCTGGGCATCGCTCAGCTGCCGGAAGCCGCACCACTGCGTCTCCTTCTCCACATCGGAGAGCGCGGGGGCGGTCGGGTCATTGGCCCCCGCGTTCGGCATGGTCATGGCGAGCAGCGGGGTATTCTGCGTGTTGGCCGTGCTGATGCCACCACCGCCCAGGTCAAACACCGGCACCTTGCTGTCGCGCAGTGCAGCCAGCCGGGCCTTCCACGCCATCACGCTCGTCGAGTTCACGTTGAAGGCCCCGCGCACCATCTGATAGGCGGCGGCCTTCTGCCAGGTCGTGTCGCTCGGCACGCCGCTGGAGAAGAGCTCGGATTCCGCCGCATCGACCGCTTTCCCGCCAGCCAGGTGCGGAGTGAAGGCCTGCGAAAGCAGCGGATGCTTCTCCTCCATGAAATCCTCGAAGCAGTCCGCGGGAGTGCGGTTGCCATCCGTGGCGAAGGTGGAGAAGTAGAAGCTGTCGTAGAGCGCATGATTCGCCAGCACCGAATGATCCAGCAAGCGATAGCCGGCACCGGCCTGCGACGCGGAGTTCGTGTTCATCACCGGCGGCACGATCGAGTTGGCGATCGGCTGCGTGAGATAGGGCGCGAAACCGCTGGCCAGCACATTCGTCCGGCGGAAGTCCGCGATCGCCTGCATGGGCCCGGCCGGAACTTCCAGCAGGCTACCCGACTTGATGCCATAGTCCGGGGTATTCCCCGTGATGAAGCGCGTGCGGTTGCGGACGTCGCTCTGAAGCAGCTTGGACATCGTATTCCGCGTCACGGTCTCCAGGCTCAGTTCGTAGGACTGCGCGCCCGGCTTGTCGTTCTTCAAATTGGTCACCGTTACCGGCAGCGCCGCGTTGTTGAAGAGGAAGGGCCGGCCCGCATAGATCCCATTCACCAGCACATTCCCCGGTGCGCTGGTCAGGGCGCGGGCCCCGCCTTCATTCACGCCACCGCTCGTCGTGCGGGCCGTGGCGGTGAAGAGCGCGAAGGGCTTCGCGCCCGAGTGCCGGCTGATCATCGCATCGCCACCGCCTTCATTCGGCACAAAGGAATCCAGCGCCGTGGTGGAAAACTTCGTCGGCTTCAGCAGCTTCTCCAGGTCGCTCAGGTTCGGATAGATCATCTGGAAGCCGCCGCAGTAGCGCACCTTGCCAGCCACGGTGACCTTGGATGCCACCTCGAATGAAGCGCTCCCTCCCAGCGTCGGGCTCGCCGGACCGCACACCACACCGATCGCCGTGTTCTTCGGCCGCCTCTGGTATTGCACCACATTGTGGTCCAGCCAATCGATGTCATAGCCCACCGTGTTGCCGAAGAATCCGGGCTTGGTCTTGATCGAGCGCGTCAGCTGGTTGCCGAAATCGAAGAAGGAGTTCGGCGAGCCTGTTTGCCCGAATTGCGAAGTGGGATCGATGTAGGGCGAGCAGAGCAGCGTCTGGCCCGGCTCCATGATCACTGGGTCCTTCGGGTCGGAGCTCTCCTTCTCCGCCTCCCGGTCGATCTGCGCCTCGGCCTTGCCGCCATTGATCTCGGTGACCGTGGTATCGTAGCCCTTCCAGTTCGAGATCTTCAGCACGATCGATTTCGCGATGCCGCCCTGGGTCCGGCCCTGATCGTAGAGCTCGTTGAAGGGAATCAGCTTCCCGCCGGTCAGGGCCACGCCATCGAGCTGGAAATTGAAACCGAGCGGCAAGCTCTGGAAGGACACCTCCATCATGTCGAAGGAGATCCTCACATTGTACGGATTGTAGAGCGTGACGATCGGCGTGTAGATCACGTGCATCTGGCCCCTCTGCCCATCGTCCGGCCCGCTATGCGGCGGGCGTGTGAGCAGGCTGAACAAGACCTGCACCTTCGCGATCACCGGGGTGGGGGAGAAGTAGCGCGGCTGCACCGGCTTCTGCCCCACGCGCGGGACCATCACGCTCTCCAGCGGCGCTTGGTTGAAGAGCGGGCGGCTATCCGCGTTCGCGAGTTGCTTGAAGGTATTGTAGCACGAGCACAGGCGCGACCACTGCGGATCGGACTCTCCCGTCACCTGGTGCGTGCTCGCATAGAGTGCCCTGCCGGAGTAGGCACCGGGCAGTGCCACTCCTCCCGCAGGCTGCTGCAGCTCGAACATGGAAGAGAGGTCCTTCTTCAGCCCACCCAGCCGCACATCCGCCAGTACCCCCAGCGAATAGGGCGTGAGATCATCCCGCAGCGGCTTCAACCGGTCGATGCCACCCGTGCCACTGAGCTCTCCCTGGTGAAGGTCGGTGACCTTCCTCCCGTTCCGGTCGGCGGCCGCGAACTTGGCAGCGTCCGGGTCATTGCCGAGGAACTCAAGATCGCCTCCCAGCGCCGGCACATAAGGCCGGTGCCCCGCGAGCAGCGCCTCCTTGCGCGCCAGGGTATCAGCGGGAGAAGGATCGCGGAAAAGAAGGATGCGCGCCTTCTGCGACTCATCCGAGACCTGCCACGCATAGGCACCGGCCTCCTTGTCCTTCTCCCCGAGCGGCACCCTGCCGGCGAGCATCGGCCCCTGCTCCGGAAGCTTTCCTCCGTAGGACTCGGTGGCACCCAGGGTGATCGTCGCCTTATCCCAAGCCGAGTTCGCGAAGTCGAGTGAAGCCGCATCTTCCGGTGTGCCCGTGGACACCATCCAGCTCTTGAAGCGCCTTTGCTTCTCCGCATCGTGATCCGGTGCAGCACCGCTGCCTTGGAGCGCCGCGGTGGAGTCCCAGGATTCCCATGCCCCCATCAGCCTCGGCTTCGCGGGCGAGTCCTTGAGAAGCTCCGAGTTCGCCGTGATCGCCTTGTCCGGTCCCAGTGTCTTCTGGAGTTCACCGATAGCGAGCATCAGGGCCATCCGCGCATTCGCCTCGGCCTCGCTGCGAGCCTCTCCTGCAGCGGTGGATCGCATCGCGATGCTCGAGACGGTGAGCAGCCCGATCGAAAGGATCGTCAGCAGCACCATCAGCGACAGGGTGATCACCAATGCGAAGCCTGTCGGCCTTCCGCTCCGGGATACTCCCGGCATGGAAGGACCCGGCAAGAGACTTGGGTTCTGCTGGAGGGTCACTCCAGCATTGGTCCGCGCCGGACTCTCATTGTAAATACGCCCAACCTAGCCGCGGCAAATAGTTGTCATTACGGAAACCCCAAGCTGTCTGTACGGCGGGGCGGGGCCAAAGCGATGGCGGAGGGGGTGGGATTCGAACCCACGGTCAGTTTCCCGACTTCGGTTTTCAAGACCGACGCGATAGACCACTCTGCCACCCCTCCTGAGAATCGCGGCCCGGGTTTTTAGGCACGGATCGGCGGGAAGGGCAAGGACTGGGTGAGACGCAAGCACCTTCAGGAAGCCACTCCGGACTTGCCGAAGCGCGACGCAAAGTGCGGAAGCTCGTGAGATCGCAAGGTAAGCCGCTTTCGGGTGCCGGTTTGCTGGAGAAGCCCCACGACATCTTTCGTTCTTTGTGAGCCGCCGAGCCGGGCCGCGCGTACAGCGAAGGAAGTGAGGACGGTCAAACGGGTGAAAGCTGCTTGGCTCAAGCAAGCAGTCATGCCCGGCCACTGCCTGTTAGGCTTGGTTCAATCACTCCAATCTCGCGCTGATCTTCGGGCCGCAGCCAAGGACGGAAGGGAATGAGAAGAGGACTGAGGAAGCACCGTCATTAGGGCTCTCCCGAGCATCGGCAAAAAAACTCTTGCTAATCCCCTCCGAACGGTATGAATTCCGCCCGCGGCCAATCCGGCCGCCCCGTTTACCCGGACCAAGGGCGATGGGAATCGAGGTGACCCCTATCCAGGGGAGCCAGCAACAGGAAGGGGATGACCGCCTCCAGCGGAATCATGGCTTCCTGAATTCCGGCGGCCTGTCGCCGGAGAATCCAAGCTGAAGGGCCCGATGGAGTCTCCTCCAAGCGCCCGGTCGTTTGTGAAATCCCGCTGAAACCAACGATTCCACCCATGAATCTCCCTGCCAAATCCACGCTCCCTCCTGTCCGGATGTCCGCTCTTCTTGCGGCGGCCTGTTGTTGTTGTCGCTGAGTCCGCTCCTGCCGGCCCTGCCTCCGGGCATGTGCGCCTGCCGTGATCTCGCGGCCTTTCCTTCCCGCCCGGGAGCTACCGGGCATGCCAACACGCTTCTCCATTTTTTCCTAATCTCCTTACTCTACTATGAAATTCGTTTTCGATAGATTCTTTCGAATCTCCCTCCCGGTCCTGGCGGCCGGGCTGCTGCTCCCGGCAGCGCAGGCGGCCCAGGTGGTCCAGGCGGCGCAGGGCAATGTCCTGCTCGCCTTCCGCGACACGGCGTCCCCGGCCAGCGGCTCCTATCTGGTGAACATCGGGGCGGTGTCCCAGTTCGAGGGTGCCGCCGCGGGTAGCACCACCACGGTGGCGACCATCAGTGCCCTTGGAGGCGACTTGGATGCCTTCGATGCGCTGGAGGACGAGACGGTGGTCCCCTGGCACCAGCGCAGCAAGGTGGTCTGGTCTGCCTTCTCCCGCAATGCGGGCGACAACGATGCCATCTACATCTCGCGTCCGCGCACCTCGCTGGCGCAGCAGAGCACGCCCTATGCGGCGCGCAGCGGTTATCAGCACAACGTCGCCTTCGCCGAGATCAGCTCGGTGATCGGCCAGGGCTTCAATGTGCTGCCCTCCACCTCCGGCGTGCCGGACTCCGCAAACAATGCCCGCGGTGCCTTCCAGACCAGCACCCTGGCGGATGCCCCGGTCTATCGCTACCAGGTTGCGACCGAGGCCCGCAATGACTTCGCCACCTGGCCGAACATCGAGAAGGACTTCGGTGCCGGCGCGGCGAATTCCCAGATCGACTTCTACGTCCACCGCAAGGCGGCCGCCATCTCCGACTTGGGGACGGTGACTTACCTCGGCTACTTCTCGATCACGAGCACCGGCGTGGTGAGCTTCTCCCGCGCCGCCAGCAATCCGAATCTGGATAGCGATGGCGATGGCTTCAAGGATACGGATGAGGCGCTTGCCGGCACCGACCCGAACAACGCCAAGTCTTTCTTCAAACTGCCGCTGCCGACCATCGTGCCCGGTGTGTCGCGCACCTTCAACCTGCAGACGATCGCATCCCGGCGCTACGCCATCGAATACAGCGCCACGCTGAACGGCACCTGGACGGAGGTCTACGTGCACCTCTCCGGTGCCGGTGCCACGCCGCTGAACTGGGTGGATAACGATCCCGCCCGCAACGCCTTGTCCAAGGGCTTCTACCGCGCGCAGGTGACCAATCCGTGAACCATCCGGCTCCGATCTAACAAAACGACTTCCATTTCAATTTTCCGATTCAACTTCCCATGAAACTTTCCACATCCGCTCTCCTCGGTATCGCCGGTTTGGCTTCGAGCCTTGCCGCCAGCGCGCAGACCACCATCTACTTCGCGGCCTCGAACGGTGACCGCAATGCGACTCAGGTTGCGATCTCCCGTACGCTCCAAAACTGGAGCTACCGCGGTCTCGATGGCTCCATCACCGGAGCCGGCGGCGCGGGCCAAGCGGCGAACGATCTGTTCCGCACCTCGAACTTCGGCACCTGGAACGGCACTTGGAACGGCCAGAACGTCATCATCAAGACGAACTACTCCGGTGCGCTCGCGGGCATCGCCGCGGTGGCGGACCAGACGCAGGTCTTCCGCTTCGATCCCACCAATGGCACCGGCAGCGGCGCGATCCCGGAGAACCCGCTGACCTCCACCACTCCCGCGAACTACATCGAGGCCTCCGTGGACTTCGGCCTCTCCACGAACTTCCAGAGCACCTCGCCCTTCAATGGTGAGTTCAACGGCCACACCTACAACACGGTGAAGCAGATCCCGGTGGGCATCTCGCAGCTCGGCTTCTACGGGAGTCCCGGGATCCCGATCGACAACATCACCACGCAGCAGGCCAAGCTGCTCTACGATACCGGCGCGGTGCCGCTCTCGATCTTCACCGGCAACTGGACCAATGGCGACCAGTTGAAATACATCTACGCGCTCGGCCGGAATACCGATGCGGGCCAGCGTTTCGCGGCACAGCTCGAGATCGGCCGCAGCGGCCTGGGCTTCCAGTGGGCCTATCAGGCGAATCCCGCGCCGGCCGCCGGTGGCGCTGCCAACGCGCCCTTGATCGAAAGCCCCGCAGGCTCCGGCACCTACATCGCGAACACGAACTACGATGCCAGCAAGTCTTATCAGATCGGCACCTCGGTCATCGGCGGCATCGTGGCGGATCATCGCCAGTGGAATGGCGGCGTGGATGTGACCTTCTCCGGCATCACTTCCTCCGGCGGTCACACCAGCGGTGCGAACCTCGCCATCGCGCTGACCCAGAAACTCGGATCCGCCGCTTACAAGAAGGCCGATCCGAATGCGACGGCGGGCTGGTATGTCGGCTACGTGACCCCCGGTGATGCGAACGCGACGATCCTGGGCGTCGGCCAGGGCGCTGCCCGCCCTGCCGATAGCAAGGGCGTGGCGCTGAAGTACAACGGCATCGACAATACCGCGGACAATGTGAAGAGCGGCAAGTACACGCTGTGGATCTACAACCGCATCCTCACCCCGCTGAGCGGTGTGGCTGGCAAGGTCGGCGATCCGAGCCCGAGCTTCCGCGCGGACTTCGTGGGGGCTCTGACCACCCGCATCAAGATCGACGTGGCGACCCAGCAGGGCATCGCGCTCGATGACGCGAACCTGAAGGTGCACCGCACGGAGGACGGCGGCCTGGTCCTGCCCGGTCCGCTGCCCGCCGACGAATAATCTCTCCTCCAAGCTCCGGAGAGGGGACCGCGCTTTGATACTCCCAGCGCGGACTTTCTCCGGAGCCTTTCCCGCTTTCCGGCCTTCCCCGAGGCCACCTCTCCATCTTACCCGCGAGCAGGAAGACCCGTGACACGACGGGCTCCCGACCTCCGGGCGGCATCGAGACCAGCATCGTGAAAACCGCTCCATCCCTTTCCCCCCCGCGCCATTCCCGGCCGGTCCTTGTGACCGTGCTGGGAATCTCGCTTGCCTTGGTGCTGGCTCTAACAGCTTCGGCGCAGCAACAGCCGCAGCAGAGCGTGTTGATTCGGGAGTATCGCGTGCAGGGCTCCACGCTTCTCACGCCGCTGGAGATCGAGGAGGCGGTCTATCCCTTCCTGGGCCCGGGCCGCACGGCGGAGGATGTGGAGCAAGCCCGCGCCGCCTTGGAAAAGGTTTTCCGCGACAAGGGCTACCAGACCGTGAGCGTGCAGATCCCTTCGCAGGATCCGCGCTCCGGGGTGGTCATCCTGCAAGTTACCGAAGGCAAGATCGGACGTTTGCGCGTCACCGGTGCGCAGCACTTCCTGCCGAGCCGCATCAAGGCAGAAGCGCCATCGCTGGCGGAAGGGAATGTGCCGGACTTCGCGAAGGTGAAGGCGGAGATCGTCGCTCTGAACCGCTTGCCGGACCGCACGGTGAAGCCGCAGCTCCGCCCCGGCGTGGAGCCGGGCACCTATGACGTGGATCTTGAAGTGGAGGACAAGCTGCCGCTCCACGGCTCGCTGGAGCTGAACAACCGCTACAGCCCGAATACCACGCAGACGCGTCTCAATGGCGCGATCAGCTACGGCAATCTCTTCCAGCGCGGCCACACGCTGGGCTTGGATTTCCAGGTGGCTCCAGAGAACCCCGATGATGCCCTGGTCTTCTCCGGCTACTACATGGCCCGTGTTTCGGATGGCCTGACCCTGATGCTGCAGGGCACCAAGCAGGACAGCGATGTCTCGACCCTGGGCGGTGCGGCGGTGGCGGGACGCGGTGAGATCATCGGCCTGCGCGCGCTCTTTGATCTGCCGGGAAGGGATGACTTCTATCAGACCTTTGCGCTGGGGCTGGATTGGAAGTCCTTTGATGAGACGCTGACTGCCGTCGGTGTCACGCGGACGCCCATTGAATACTATCCCATCAGCGCGAACTATGGCGCGAGCTGGACGAAGTCGGACTCCTTCACCCAGGCGAATCTCTCGCTGAACTTCCACCTCCGGGGCTTGGGCGCGGACCAGTCGGACTTCGATGCCAAGCGCTACCAGGCGGATGGCAGCTACATCTACCTGCGCGGCGATCTCTCGCACACGCGCGACTTGAAGGATGGCGGACAGCTCTATGGCAAGATCCAGGGCCAGCTCTCCAGCCAGCCGCTGGTGAACAGCGAGCAGATCAGCGGCGGCGGTCTGGGGAATGCCCGCGGCTACCTGGAAGCGACCGCGCTGGGCGACAATGGAATCTTCGGCACGGCGGAGTACCGCACGCGCTCCTTCATCGGCAGCAAGGACGAGCACGGCAAGCAGGCGGATGAATGGCGTCTGCATGCTTTCGTGGATGCGGGGACCTTGACGGTGCTGAAGCCGCTGCCTTCACAGAAGTCCTTCTACAATTTCCTAAGCGCCGGCGCCGGCACCCGCTTCCGCCTGCACGATCACTACAACGGCTCGCTCGATATCGCCGTGCCCTTTACCGACCAGGCCGACGCCGAGGCCGGCGAGGTCCGCGTCACCTTCCGCGGTTGGGCCGAATTCTAACAACATGACCATGATCGCACGTCACGTCATCGCCGCCCTGGCACTCCTCGCCCCGCTTCATGCCGCGGAGGAAGCCTGGTGGAACAAGGCATGGACCCATCGCCAGAAGCTCACGCTGAACACCGGCGCGGACGGCGCGAAGCTCTCCGGTAGCCTCGACAACGCGGTGGCATTGGTGCGCCTGCATGACGGCAACTTCGGCTTCGCGAAGGCCGCGGCGGATGGCAGCGATCTGCGCTTCGTGGCGGCGGATGGCACGCTGCTGCCGCATGAGGTGGAAAGCTTCGACGGCGTGATGCGCGAGGCCTTCGTCTGGGTGAAGCTGCCATCGCTCGCCGCTGGGACCACCACGGTGAACCTCTACTATGGTGCTGTGGATCCGGCAGCGGTGGCTCCCGCGAAGACCACGGAAGTTTACGACAGCGCATTGGTCTGGCACTTCGCCGGTCACGGTGCCGCGCCAAGCGATGCCACGGCGAACGGCAACAACGGCAGCGTGGCGGTCACGGCCTCGGAAGGCGCGATGATCGGTAGCGGCGCGCGCTTGCTGGGCGCGGAGCCGATCACGATTGCGGCCTCGCCTTCGCTGGACTTCAGCGGTGGCTTCACTTGGTCAGCATGGGTCAAGCCTGCCGCCTTGCAGAATGGGGCGGAAATCTTCCGCCGCGGGGACTTCCGCATCCTGCTCGATCAAGGAGTGCCGCTCGTCGCGCTCGCCGCGCAACGCAGTGCACCGGGACAGGCGCTGGCAGCGGGCACCTGGACTCACCTCGCAGTGACCGCTGGCAGCGGCAAGGTCACGCTCTTTGTCAATGGCGAGGCGGTGAGCGAGTTGGCCGCGGCCCTTCCCGCATTGGATGGCCCGCTGACCATTGGCGGCACGGAGGCCGGCGCTCGCTTCGTGGGTGAGATCGATGAGCTGGAGATCTCGAAGGGTCCACGCTCCGCGGATTGGGTGAAGTTCGCGGCGATCAGCCAGGGCGGCAGCGAAGCCGCTCAGCGGACCATCGCGCTCGGCGAAGCGGAGGGTGGTGAAGGCGGCGGCGGTGGTGCCCACAGCGGCGGCATGCTCGAGCACCTCTCGCTCTTCGGTGACATCGCGAACAACATGATGTTCGACGGCTGGATCGCCATCGGCATCTGCGCGGTCATGATCGTGGTCGGCTGGACCGTCGCGATCCAGAAGTTCAAATACCTGAATACCACCCAGAAGGGCACGAAGGCCTTCCTGAAGCAGTGGAAGGAGCTTTCCTCCGACCTCACCGCCATCGACCACGCCGATGAAGGCAGCATGAAGAGCCTGGGTGGCGTGGAGGGCCAGCAGCTTTCCGTGATCCAGACCTCGCCCCTCTATCAGATCTATCACATCGGCTCGGAGGAGATCCGCCATCGTCTCGCGCGGGACAAGCAGCGCACCCAAGGGCTCTCTGCTCGCTCCATCCAGGCGATCCGCGCTGCGCTCGATGGCGGCCTGGTGCATGAGACCCACCGCCTGACCAAGGGCCTCGTCTTCCTCACCATCAGCATCGCCGGCGGTCCCTATGTCGGCCTCTTGGGCACCGTGGTGGGCGTGATGATCACCTTCGCCATCATCGCCCGCAGCGGTGAGGTGGACGTGAACTCGATCGCCCCCGGCATCGCTTCCGCGCTGCTCGCCACCGTGGTGGGCCTGGTTGTCGCGATCCCCGCGCTCTTCATCTACAGCTACCTGAACAGCCGGATCAAGGAGACCACCAGTGGCATGCAGGTCTTCATCGATGAATTCGTCGCCAAGATGGCCGAGTTCTATCCGCCCGCCGGAGAGGTGTCCCCTTACGCGCCCCAGGTCGTTTCGAAGAATCCCTGATCCCTCCGAGCCATGGCCAATGCTGAAGACAAGAGCTACGACGACATCAATGTCACGCCGATGGTGGACCTCTACCTGGTGCTGCTCTTGATCTTCATCATCATGACCACCGCCGGTGTGCAGGGCACGAAGGTCAATCTGCCGAAGGGCACCAAGAGTGCCTCCCAGGAACTCGGCATGCCGGGCATGCAAGCCGTCACCATCAGCACCCAGGGCAAGATCTACCTGAACACCATCCCCGTCAGCTTGACCGAACTGGAATCCAAACTCGGGCCCCTGAAAGCCAAGAAGAAGGACCTCCTCGTCGTCATCCGCGGCGACCGCCAGAGCCAGTATCAAGGAATCATGGACGTGCTCGATGTGCTGGGACGCATCGGCATCGACAACGTCGGCATGGCTACAAGTGCCAAGTAGCAGGAAGTGCCAAGTGCCAACTTTAGAAGAACAGCCGAAGAACCTGAACCAAACCAACTGAGGATGCCGAGCTAAGAACTCTACTGCCTTTTTGCCTTTCATTGGCACTTGGCACTTCTTCTTCACTTGGCACTTCAAGCCGCTACTCGCCCCAACGCTTTCCCGCCATGGCCAGCGCCGACGACAAGAACTTCGATGACATCAACGTGACCCCGATGGTGGACCTCTACCTCGTGCTTCTGTTGATCTTCATCATCATGACCACGGCCTCCGTGCAGGGCATGAAGGCGGACTTGCCGCGGCCGAGCAAGAATGCCGTGTCCAAGCCGAAGACGGAGGCACCGAAGCTCCAGGCCATCGTGGTGGACAATGGCGGGAAGATCCAACTCAACGGCAAGCCGGTCACCTTTGGTGAACTCGAAACGCAACTGAGCGCCGCTCGCGCCGCCTCCGCTGAGGTTCCTGCCGTGGTCCGTGGTGACCGGCAGACGCAGTACCAGACCATCATGGATGTGCTCGATCTCTTAGGCCGTCTCAAGATCACCAAGATCGGACTCGCGACGGCAGCACCGGACAAGAAGTAACGAAAGCCATGAGCACCGCGAAATTCATCACCCGCGCCTCTGTCGCCGTCTTTATTGCCGGGGCTGTGGCCCTTTTGCCCGGATGCGGCAAGAAGGAGGCTGTGGCCAAGAAGAAAGCTGATCCAATCGTGCTCATCGAGCCCGTGCCGCCACCACCACCTCCGCCGCCACCGAAGGAGACTCCTCCGCCACCGCCGGATGAGAAGGAGCCGGAGATGGTGCAGCAGGAGGAGATCAAGGAGGTCACGGAACCGGATCCCGCTCCCGTGGATGAACCACCCGCGCTCGGCACCAACATGACTCCCGGCAATGGTCCGGACAGCGGCTATGGCTTGGCAAAGGGTGCTGGCACCGGCGGCGGCAGTGGCCGCGGCACCAACGGTGGCAAGGGAGGTGGACGCTTCGACCGTTATGCGGTGGTGCTCCAGAACACACTCGCTGGCGAGCTGCGCCGGAACGCGAAGACGCGGGCCTCTTCCTTCAACGTGGAAGTGACCCTGCGCATCGATTCCGAGGGCCGCATCAGCTCGCTGAAGCCGAAGTCCTCCACCGGCGATCCTTCGCTGGATCAGGCGCTGCGCGATGACTTCATCGGCGTCCGCTTCTCGGAGCCCCCGCCGGCCGACATGCCGATGCCCATCCACACTCGCTTAACAGGGCGCAAACGCTGACGCCCATTTTCATTCTCCCAAGAGCCATGCCCACAACGCACGCCCATCGCCCCGTCTTCACCATGGTCGCCGCTACCCTCGCGGGCGTGGCAATCTCTGCCGCGCAGGAGCCGCCGGAATTGCCGCCGGTGCCCGCAAACCAACCCAACGCGCAGCAGGCTTACAGCGAGATGCTCGATCCGAACCTCGGGGCGCCCGAGTTGCCGCCGGTGCCCGCGCCGCAGCAAGGCCTGCCTGCTCCATCGGCGAACATGGCGGTCAACCTGGTAGTGCTGATGGTGAAGAAGGGACAGCTCACGCAGGAGGAAGGCCTGGCGCTGATCGAGCAAGCGGAAGCCGAAGCGAAAGCCGTGCAAGCCCAGCAGAAGGCTGCCACCGCCGTGAAGCCGCCGCCCCGGACCGATGGCGAGGTCAGCGTGAACTACGTGCCGCAGACCGTGCGCAATAGCATCCGCGATGAGATCAAGCAGGAGCTGATGGCGGACGAGCGCGAGCATGCCTGGCGCGCCCGCCAAGGGCCGGAGTGGACGGAGAAATGGCGCGTCTTCGGCGATATCCGCGGGCGCTATGAAGGCATCTTCTTCGGCGAGGGCAATGACAACACCGGTGCCTTCCCAAACTTCAATGCGATCAACACCGGCGCGCCCTTTGATACCTCCGGCACGCTCTTCTCCCCGCAGTACAACGTGGACCAGGACCGCGACCGTGCGCGCTTGCGGTTGCGGGTGGGTGCCGATCTTCGCCTCGGCGATGGCTTTACCGCTGGCATGCGCTTGGCCACGGGCGATAGCAACTCGCCGGTATCGCCGAACCAGTCGCTGGGAGGATCGGGCGGGAATTTCTCGAAGTACCAGATCTGGCTCGACCGTGCCTTCCTGGCTTACGACGTGGTGAAAGAGGATGACCGCGAGCTATCGCTGGTGCTCGGTCGCTTCGACAATCCCTTCTTCAACACCGAGGTGATGTGGGATGACGACCTGGGCTTCGACGGCCTGGCGGCGCGCGGTCGCTTCGCGGTGAATGACAAGGTGTCGTTCTTCGGGGCGGCGGGTTTGTTCCCGGTCTACAACACGGATCTGAACTTCGCCTCGAACCAGCCGTCGAAGTTCGAGAGCCAGGACAAGTGGCTCTACGGTGCGCAGGCGGGGATCGAGTGGAAGATCACCAAGGACCTGAAGGCGAAGTTCGGCGCGGCCTACTATGACTTCCAGAATATCGAGGGCGAGCTGTCCACGCCCTTCGTGCCACTGGGGCCGAACGATGCGGGCAATACCGATGCGACGCGTCCTTCCTTCGCCCAGCGCGGCAATACCTACATGGCGCTGCGCAACATCACTCCGACCGCGGCCAATGGCTTCGGCACCACCAACCAGTGGCAGTACTACGGTCTGGCCACGCCCTTCCAGGTGCTGACGATGACCGGTCGCCTGGACTACAGCGCCTGCGATCCGATCAACTTCGCGCTGACGGGCGAGTACATCAAGAACCTGGCCTTCGATTCCGGAGAGATCGGCGCGAAGGCGGTGAACAACCGCGTCGGTTCCGGCAGCGGCGTCTTCGATGGCGGGGACACGGCCTGGAACGTGAACTTCCTCTTCGGCCGCACGGCGATGGACACGCGCGGCGACTGGATCGCGGGAATCGGCTACCGCTATGTGGAATCGGACGCCGTGGTCGATGGCTTCACGGACTCCGACTTCGGCGGTGGCGGCACCAACGTGCAAGGCTTCACCCTCGGTGGTGCGGTGGCGATCTCCCCGAGTGTCCGCATGGGCCTGAAGTGGATGAGCTCCGATGAGGTCTCCGGCCCGCCGCTGAGCACGGACACCTTGCAATTCGACGTCAGCGCCAAGTTCTGAACTGAGCAATTATGAAAGCACTCTTTCTAACAGCACTATTGCTCCCGTTCGCGGCCATGGCCCAGCAGCCGGATGCCGAAGCCGCCAAGCTACGGGAGGCCCTGAAGAACGTCACGCTCCAGCTCCGCACAGCGCAGGGTGAGACGGCCACGGCGCAGGCAGCCAGCATTGCCGCCGAGCAGAAGACGAAGACCCTGGAGGCGAAGGTCGCGGAGCTCGAAAGGAAGAACGCCGCGCTGGCCAAGGAGAAGGGCGACAAGGAGGTGGAGTCCGAGAAGACCATCGCCGGCCTGAACAACCGCCTCGCCGCGCGGGAGAAGCGCCTGGCCGAATACATGGCCGCGCTCGACAAGTGGAAGGCGGCCTTCCAAGGGGCGGCGGAGGCCGCGAAGAAGAGCGAAGGTGAGCACGCGCAGGTGAAGGAAGAGGTCGTGGTCCTGAAGCGCACGATCGCCGACCGCGAGCGCAAGAATATCGCGCTCTTCAATGTCTCGACCGAGATCCTGGAGCGCTACGAGAACTACGCGCTCGGGAAGTCGCTCGCGGCGAAGGAACCTTTCATCGGCAACGCGCGGGTGAAGATCGAGAACCAGGTCCAAGGCTACCGGGACAAGGTGATCGACAACCGCCTCAACGCCCCCGCCAACACCAAACCCTGACAAACTCTTATGAAACTTCGATTCATTGCACTACTCGTCGCGGCTGCTGCCACGGCCCATGCCCAAACCGCCACGCTGGGGAAAATCGGCGATCTCGAACTGAAGACCGAGGAGATCCGCGAGGCAATCGCGGGGCTCGAAGCCGGTCAGGAAGGAGCCCTTGCGAAGGACCCGGCCGCACTCGGGCAGTATGTCCGTGCACTGTTGATCCAGCGCCTGGTGCTGAAGCAGGCGCAGGAGAAGAAGTGGGACCAGCAGCCGGAAGTAGTGGCCAAGCTGGTTCGGGCACGCGAGGCTGCTCTAACAGAGAGCTACCTGGAGTCCGCGGCGAAGGTGCCGGCGGACTTTCCGAAGGACGCCGACCTGCAAGCGGCCTACGATGCGGCCAAGCCCTCGCTGCTGGTGCCGAAGTCCTATCGCCTCGCCCAGGTCTTCATCGCCTCCGGGAAGGATGCGGATAAGGCTACTGCCGACAAAGCGAAGGCGAAGGCCGATGCGGTGGCAAAGAAGCTGAAGGAGAAGAACGCCGACTTCGCCGCGATCGCCACCGCTGAAAGCGAGGAGACCGCCAGCAAGGCCAAGGGCGGGGAGATCGGCTGGGTGGCTGAGGCCCAGGTGCAGCCGGAGATCCGCGAGCGCCTGCCGAAGCTTACCACAGGGACGATCTCCGAGCCGCTCAAGCTGGATGATGGCTGGCATATCCTGAAGGTGCTGGATGCCAAGGAGGCCTTCACGCCGCCGCTGGAGCAGGTGCGCGAGCAATTGACCGTGCAGCTTCGCGCGGAACGGGCGCGGCTGAACCGCCAGGAGTTCCTTGCGCAACTGCTGAAGGACCATCCTCTCGCGATCAACGAGATCGAACTCGCGAAGCTGCTGGGCAAGTAAGGCCAGTTGCGCCCGTTGCGGAGATGCCCGCGCTTCCGCTTTCCTCGATCCAGCAAACGCTACTTTGTCATGAACCTCGACCACTCGCTCCGCAGCTCCCTGCTCCACACTGCATTCCGCATGACCCTGGGCATGTCGGTGCTGATGTCGCAGGCACCGGCGGACATCCTGCGTGGTGGCGGCAATGCAGGCACGGCACCACCGGCGGCGAGCCCGACTCCCGCGGGCGGCACGACACCCGCGGCGACGAACCAGGCGCGGACGAATGCCACGGACACCCTGGCGCGGACCACGCAGGCTCTGAACTCCGTGCGGGCGATGCAGGCCGCGGCACGGGCGGGTGCCATCGCCGGGCCTAACAACCTGGGGAATCATCCTGTCACGGGCCAGCCGCTGCCGAATGTGCCAAATGGCCTGGGCACGGGTGGCCTGCAGGTGGATGGCCACGTGGCCACTGATGCTTCCTGGTGGCAGGGCGCCGACGCACCCACGCAGACGACGAATGGTGGCAAGGTGGAGGTGACGGTGAAGCAAACGGCGCAGCAGGCACTGCTGAATTGGGAGACCTTCAACGTGGGCAAGAACACCACGCTGAGCTTCGATCAATCCGCGGGTGGATCGAATGCGCGGCAGTGGATCGCCTTCAACAAGGTCAACGATCCCTCGGCGAATCCCACGCAGATCCTCGGCACGATCAAGGCGCAGGGGCAGGTCTACATCATCAACCGGAACGGCATCATCTTCGGCGGTTCTAGCCAGGTGAATACCGGGGCACTCACAGCCTCCGCGCTGCCGATCAACGATGATCTGGTGGCGAACGGGCTGCTGAACAATGCGAGCCAGGCCTTTCTCTTCAACGGGCTGGGGCAGGGGAGGATCGGGGATATCACGGTGCAGGCCGGGGCGCAGATCTCCACGCCGGTGAGCGCGGATGGCAATGGTGGGCGGATTTTTCTAACAGGTGCGAACGTTACCAACAGCGGCACGCTGACATCGCCCTCTGGGCAGGTGATCCTGGCGGCGGGCTTGCAGGTGGGCGTGGCGGCGCACAACAATGCCGATCCTTCGCTGCGCGGGCTGGATGTCTTTGTGGGTGCCGTTAGCGATCCGGCTTCCGCGCTGTCGCCCTATGCGGGCACGGTGACGAACAACGGCTTGATCGAGATTGCGCGCGCGAGTGCCTTGCTGACGGGCAAGACGATCCAGCAGAATGGGTTCATCGATAGCAGCACCTCGGTGTCGCTCAATGGCCGGGTGGACTTACTGGCGAACTACGATGCCGTGGGCAATCCCGGCTACGTCGCCTCGAATCCCAATACGGGCAGCGCCTTCGTCTGGCGCTCGTCGGGGAATGTCACGCTGGGGCAGGACAGTGTGATCCGGATCCTGCCGGAGATCGGCAGTGCGGCTACCGCAATCGGCACCGAGCTGGCGCTGCGTTCGCAGGTCAACATCCAGGGGAAGAACATCCACCATGCGGAGGGATCGATCCTGCTTGCGCCGAATGCGCTGGCTTCGATCCAGGCGGGGAACTGGGCTTACATCGATTCGCCGAATCTGCCGAGTTCCACCTTCTACTCCACGGGCGGGCAGGTGTTTCTCGATAGCGGATCGGTGATCAACCTGGCGGGGACTACAGATGCGCTGGCTTCGGTACTACAGAACATCATCACGCTGGACCTGCGTGGTTCGGAGCTTTCCGTGGCACCGGTGCAGCGGGATGGCGAGCTGCGCGGCCAGGAGATCGTGGTGGATCTCGGTGAGACCGGCACCTACGACGGACGCGAGTGGGTGGGCACGCCGCTGGCGGATCTCATCGGCTACCTTGGCCTGGTGCAACGCGATGTGGCGCAGCTCACGACAGCGGGTGGCACGCTCACCATTTCCGCGGGTGATGCTGCGGTGCTGCGGGAGGGCTCGATCATCGATGTCTCCGGTGGCTGGACGAACTTCAGCGGTGGCACGGTGGCGACGACCCGCGTGATCAGCAACGGGCAGATCGTGGATATCGCGGACGCGGCGCCTGACCAAATCTACTCGGGGATCTACACGGGCAGTTCATCCGTGGTGCACTCGAAGTGGGGTGTGGTGGAGAGTTTCAACCGCGCGCTCGCTCCTGCGGGCACGCACTATCAGGAAGGCTACACGCAGGGTGCGGACGCGGGCTCAGTGTCGATCACCGCCCCGGCGATCGTGCTGGATGGCACGCTGCGCGGCAGCACGGTGGCGGGCGGCAAGCAGATCCGCAATCAGCCCGGCTCCAGCAATCTGCCGGAGTCGGCCACGCTGGCGCTGCACTTCCGCGGCCGTGAGAACCTCTCGCCGAACTACTTCGTCACCTATCCGGATGCGCTGGGCATCGTCTTCAAGCAGGGCGTGGAGCAGGAGGATGTGGGCGACTTCACGCTCGACGCGAATGGCAATGCCGCGGCGATCCCGGCGGAGCGAAGGAACCAGGTGTATCTCTCGCCGGATCTTCTGACTTCGAGCGGCTTCGGGCATCTCGATGTGACCAATGAGAACGGCTCGATCACGGTGGCGGAGGGGCAGCATCTCACGACGTCTGCTGGTGGCTCGATCAGCCTGACGGCTTCCAACATCGATATCCGCGGCAACGTGACGGCCGCGGGTGGATCGCTGTCCTTCACCGCGCTGAACATCTCGCCCTACGATGCGGCGGTGGCCTTGTCGAGGCCGGTGCCGGAGGTGCCGGTGCTGCGGCCGGGGCGCGGGATTTTCACGCTGGCGGAAGGGGCCACGCTGAGCACGGCGGGGCTGATCACGGATGACCGTTACGCTGCGTCTAACAGCACGCCGGCGATTCCGGATGGGGGCAGCATCAGCATCCAGGCCTACTCGGCGCAGCTCGGTGCGGGCAGCCTGGTAGACGTCTCCGGCGGCTATGCGATGAACTCGGATGGCAAGGGCCGCTATGGCAATGCCGGCTCGATCTCGATCCTGACGGGCAAGGATCCGCGGGTGAGTTCGATCTTGGGTGGCACACTATCGCTGGGCGGCACGCTGCGCGGGATCTCCGGGGCGAAGGGCGGCACGCTGACCTTGCAGGCGGGCGCGATCAAAGTCGGCGGAGCAAGTCAGGCCGGTGTTTTCCATCTCGATCCGAAGTTCTTCAATCAAGGCGGCTTCACGAAGTTCAATCTCCAGGGGCTCGGCGGCCCGGGGCTGACGGCGGTTTCCGTGGCGGCGGGGACCTTGATCGAGCCGGTGGCGCAGCGGCTGGCGGTGGTGGCGAATGCCGATGGCGGCGGATTGCTGTTAGGCGAGTATGAGGATGTGCATGGTCGAGCGCCGGAGGTCTCCGAGCGGCAGCCGGTGAGCCTGAGCTTCCTCTCGGAAGGAGTGCGCGATGCCGCGACGGGGCTTCTGCTTTACCGCGGTGATGTGGTGATCAATGAAGGCGCGGTGATCCGCACGGATCCGGGAGCCAGCGTGGAGGTGCGTGGCAATACGGCCACCGTGCTGGGCTCGATCCTTGCTCCGGCGGGGAGCATCCGTGTTTCGGGCAGCTCGAATACGGCGGCGGTTTTCGGTGATCCAAACCAAGCGCTGGCCACCACCTACCTGGGATCTAACAGCGTGCTCTCCGCCGCGGGTGCCGTCGTGCTGAAGCCGGATGCCTATGGGCGCCGGATCGGAAGCGTGTTGGGTGGCGGGACGATCACCGTCTCCGGCAATGTGGTGGCTGCGGCGGGTGCGTTGATGGATGTCTCCGGGACCAGCGGAATTCTCGATGTCGATCCTTCGGTGGTCGTGGCCAATCCGGTCACGAAGATCCCGAACACCGGTCTCACGAGCAAGCCGCGCGTCGATCAGACCGTGCCGGTGCGGGTGGATAGCAATGCGGGATCGATCACGCTCTCAGGCGGGCAATTCTTGTTCTCCGATGCGACGCTGCGTGGCAATGCGGGCGGCAGCTCGGCGGCGGGTGGCACGCTCTCCGTTTCTTCCGGCCGCTTCTATGGGGTGGCGGATACGCCCACGCCTGCGGATGTGACGCTAACCGTGGCACAGTCCGGGCCGGTGATCGCGGGGCCGGCGGCCAATCCGATCGGGCACGCGGTGACGGGCACGCTGGGATCGGGGCATGGCTTCTTTGCGGTGGATTCCTTCCAGCAGGGTGGGTTCGACTCGCTGAGCCTGGCCGGGGTGGTAGAGACGCGCGGGCCGGTGAGCATCGATACGCGCGGCAAGGTGAGCTTGGGCAACCAGGGCATCCTCTTCAATGATTCAAGCCTTAGTATCCACGCGGGTGCGGTGGCGCTGGGCATGGCCTTCCGGCCGCCCAGCTTGCCGGCGGAGGAGACGAGTCCGATCGTCTTCAATGGCCAACCCTTCATCATCCCCGCGACCTATGGCAGTGGCACGCTGGACATCAGCGCGGGTCACATCGATGTGGGTAGCCTGAGCTTGCAAGGCACGGGCAGCGCGAGCCTGGTGGCGGAGAATGGTGATGTGCGTGGGAATGGCACCTTCATCATGGCTGGGGATCTGAAGATCCGCGCGGGGCAGATCTATCCGACCACGGCGAGTGAGTTCAACCTGATCGCCTACGACCATGGTAGCGAGAAAGGCTCGATCACGATCGAGTCATCAGGCTCGCGGGCGCTGCCTTACTCGGCGGGTGGGAAGCTGGGCATCTATGCTTCGAAGATTCATCAGGGCGGCGTGCTGCGCGCGCCCTTTGGCACGATCACCCTTGGCTGGGATGGCAGCGGGACGGCACCGCGAGATTGGTTCACCGGTGGCTCGCGGCCTTTCCCGGTGACCACGGATCTCACGCTGGCGGCGGGTAGTATCACCTCGGTTTCCGCGGTGGATCCTGCCACGGGCAGGGCGCTGGTGCTGCCCTATGGCTACAGCCCGGATGGCACGGTGTGGATCGATCCGCATGGGGTGGACGTCACGGCGGGTGGCTTGCCGGAGAAGGCGATTACGCTGTCAGGCGGTAATCTCGTACAGGAAGCAGGCTCGACCATCGACCTGCGGGGCGGTGGGGACCTTTATGCGGATCGCTGGGTCTCGGGGCTTGGCGGGCCGGTGGATATTCTTACGAACTCCAACAGCTACGCGATCATCCCGTCCTATGGTGCGGATTATGCACCTTATGCGCCATACAATGCTTCGACCTCGGAGGCGAATCTGATCCAAGGGGCCTCGGGCTACACGAATGGCACGCTGGGGGTGGGGGACAGGATCTATCTGGAGGGCAGCAAAACCTTGGCTGCGGGCTACTACACGCTCCTCCCCGCGCGCTATGCGTTGCTGCCGGGGGCGGTGCTGGTCACGGCCAGCAGCGCGGGTGGACTTGGTTCGCTGGAGGTGCCGAGCGGTGCGAGCATCGTCAACGGCTATCGCTACAACTCGCTCGATGCGGACCGTACTGCTCCGCAAGTGAGCACGCGCTTCGAGGTGGCATCCTCGAAGGTGGTGCGCCAGCGCGCGCAGTATTTCGATTTTCTGGCGAACACCTTCATCAAGCAGAGCGCGGCCACGCTGAATGCGCCGGTGCCGGTGCTGCCGACGGATTCCGGCTACCTGCGCTTTCAGGCCACGCAGTCGATGGAGTTGGCCGGTGCGGTGGCTTCGAAGTCGATCAGCGGTGGGCGCGGCGCGGCGATCGATATCAGCACGCAGCTTGATACCTTCATCTCGAACGGTAGCACGAGTGGTGGCGCGGGGTCGATCACCCTGGATTCCGCCGCGCTGAATGCCTTCGGCGCGGAGAGCCTGCTGATCGGCGGCACTCGGACCCGTGGCACGGATGGAACTACGACGGTCACCGTAGCCAGTGGCAAGATCACGGTGGACAACGACGGCGCGCCTCTCAGCGCAGAGGATCTGATCCTTGCCGCGAAGAATGAGCTGGTGCTCGCCCCGAGCGCCGAGCTCGCTTCCAACGGCAGCACGAAGTCGAACGCCGACACGCTGAGGATTGTGGGGGATGGAGCCTTGGTCCGAGTCTCCGGGAATCCGGCGGCCACGGTCTTGCGCAGCGGCAACACGAGTTCGACCACTCCGCTGCTCACCGTGGGTGCGGGTGCGAGCATCACGGGTGGCTTGGTGATTCTCGATTCCACGGTGCGGCTGGCCTTGAATCCGAGCGCTTCGCTAGTGGCGAAGAGCTATACGTTCGGGGCAGGGCGGATCAGCGTGATGCTGGATCCAAATGCGGCGGCTCCAGCGGGAGATAGCCTGGTGCTCGATAATAGCTTCCTCGGCACCTTGGGCGCTTCGTCATCGCTGGGCCTGCTGAGTTACTCGTCGATCGATCTGTATGGTGCGGGTAGCTTTGGCTCCAGCTCGCTGGCGAATCTCACGCTCGGTGCCGCGGAGATCCGCGGGGTGAATCAGAGCAGTGGCACGGCGCGTCTGATCGCCAAGGATGTGCTGCTGCAGAATCCGAACGCGGCAACGGCTTCCGCGCCGGGTGTCGCCTCCGGTGGCCTGGAGATCACGGCGGAGACAATCCGCCTGGGCAGCAATGCCATCGCGCTGAACCAGTATGCGAATGTCCGGCTTGCGGCGAGCCGCGGGATCATTGGCCAAGGCAAGGGCGGGCTTTCCACGCAGGGCTCACTCACGCTCGATACCCCTCGCCTCACCGGTGCGGCGGGGGCGGTGCGCAGCATCACCGCAGGTGGCGATCTCGTGCTCACCTCCACCGGGGCGAGTGGCAGCAACCTTCTCAGCGGCGGTCCGGGTTCCACTCTCACGCTCACGGGAGCGTCCGTCACCGCGGGTAGCGAGGTGCTGTTAGAGAGTGGCAACCTCGCGCTGCATGCCACCACCGGCGATGTGCTCGTGACCGGCAAGCTGGATGTGTCCGGGAACCGCCGCGTTTTCGGTGATGCCATCCGCTATTCTTCGGCGGGCAGCATTCGCCTCGGTGCGGATGTGGGGAATGTGGTGATCGCGGCGCCCGCGGTGCTGGATCTCTCGGCACAGCCGGGCGGGGGGAATGCGGGAACGCTGGCGATCTCGAACCCTGCAGGCAGCTTCACGCTGGCGGGCACCTTGCTCGGCAAGGGCGGCCAAGGCGGGGCGGATGGTAACTTCTCGCTGGATACTGCGGTGCTGCCTTCACTCTCCGGTCTCGCGGCGAGCTTGCGGCAATCGTCCTTCACCGGCAGCCAGGAATTCCGCGTCCGCAGTGGCGATGTGAACATCGACGGGCTCTCGGTGGCTCGTGATTTCCTGCTCTCTGCGGACCAGGGTGATATTACCGTCACAGGAACGGTCGATGCCTCGGGAGCGACCGGTGGCAGCATCCGCCTGGTGGCGAACGGTGATCTGGCGCTTGCGTCCGGTTCGCTGCTCGATGCCTCGGGCACGGACTTCAGCAATGCGGGGAAGGGTGGCGCGATCACGCTGGAGGCGGGGGCCTCGCGCGACGGTGTGGCGGGCAATGGGGTGCTGGACTTGCGCACCGGGTCCACGATCGATCTTTCGGTGGTGGCGGAGAATGCGGGCAGTGCCGCGCTGGGTGAGTTCGGCGGGAAGCTCCACCTGCGCGCGCCGCAGCTCGCGGGGGACATCGCAGTCAATGCGCTGGACTCCCATGTGAGCGGTGCTTCCTCGATCCTCGTCGAGGGCTACAAGATCTACGATCTCACTAGTACCACGGGCACGATCACCACGGCGATCCAGAACCAGATCAAGTCGGATGGCGAGGCGCTGCTCGGCACCGCGGGCAATGCGAGCGCGGCTTACACGGCAATCTGGAACCGTTTGCTGGCGAATAACTCTGGCCTCGCTTCCATCCTGGTGCTCGCGCCGGGCGCTGAGGTGATCCACCGCACGGGCAACTTGACGCTGGGGACATCGACTTCTACGAACACCTCTGACTGGAGCTTGGCGAATTACCGCTTCGGGGCGAAGGGGGCTGCGGGCGTGCTGACGCTGCGCGCTGCGGGGAACCTGACATTCTTCAACACGCTGAGCGACGGCTTCGCCTCCGCGGCCTACAACTCGTTGCTACTGCCGGACAGTGCGCAGCTTCCGGTGAATACGCGGAGCTATTCCTTCCGCCTGGTTTCCGGTGCGGACTTTAGTGCCACGGACTTCGGCAAGACGCAGGCGCTTTCGGCGCTCGCGGCGAGCAGCGGTTCGCTGCTGCTCGGCAAGAACAACACCAACAACTTCTCCAACAGCAACGGGTCCACCAATAACCCCGGCAACAGCGCGACCACTGCCGGGGCACTGACGAACCGCTACCAGGTGATCCGCACCGGCACGGGTGACATTGAGATCCACGCGGGCCGCAGCGTGCAGCTCCAGAACCAATTCGCCACGATCTACAGCGCGGGCACGGTGGTGGCCGATCCCACGATGGGCGGGACCTTCGACGTGCCGATCCTCGATCAGACCGGTGGCAACGTGACGCTGGGCGCGAACCAGCAGACGCCGTCCTACGCCGCGCAGTACAGCATGGCGGGCGGCGATGTCTCGATCTTCGCCGGGCTGGACATCGAGCACATCACCCGCACGAACCAGAACGCCATCATCGCGGACTCGCAGCGCCAACTCCCGAACAACTGGCTCTACCGCCGCGGCTACGTGGACCCGGCTACCGGCGAGTTCGGGACTTCGCGCTACGGCGATGTCGCTTCCACCACGTGGTGGGTGGACTTCAGCAATTTCTTCCAAGGCATTGGAGCACTGGGCGGCGGCGATGTCACGCTGGTGGCGGGGAACAACGTCAACAATGTGGACGCGGTCATCCCGACGAATGCCCGCATGGCGAAGGGTGCGCCCAATGCGAGCCACATGGTGGAACTCGGTGGCGGCGATCTGATCGTGCGCGCCGGGAACAACATTGATGCCGGCGTTTACTACGTCGAGCGCGGGCAGGGTAGCTTGCAGGCAGGCGGTAGCATCGTCACAAACTCGACGCGCTCGCCCTCCATCCCGCAGCTCGGCGGCACCGGAAATACCTTCGACTCCCACACTTGGCTGCCCACCACCTTGTTCCTGGGCAAGGGCGACTTCGAGGTCACGGCGCTGGGCGACCTGCTGCTCGGTCCGGTAGCGAATCCCTTCCTGTTGCCGCCGGGAATCAACAACACCTTCTGGCAAAAGTCCTACTTCAGCACCTACGGGAAAGATAGTAGCGTGAGCGTGGCCTCTGTCGGTGGCTCGGTGACCTTGCGTGAGGGCGCGACCCTGCCGGCCTCCGGCGCGGGTAGCGTCACGCCGATCATGTGGGCATGGATCGACCGCCAGCAGATCCTGCGCGCGAACCCGGCTTCCGCATCCTACTATCAACCCTGGCTGCGGCTTGCTGAGACTTCGGCGGAGCCTTTCCGCACGCTGGTCTCGCTGCTGCCGCCCACGCTGGAGGTGACCTCCTTCGGCAGTGATATCAACCTGGTGGGCAACCTGACGCTCGCGCCCTCTGCTACCGGCAATCTGGAACTGCTCGCGGGCGGAGCGATCAACGGCCTCCAACCGAACGGCCGCGTGACCTTCAATGGCACAAGCAGCTCATGGGGCAGCGCTCACATCAATGTCTCCGATGCCGATCCGAATGCGATCCCGGGGATCAGCAATCCCTTTGGCTACACGGCACTGGTCGGCCTTGACCTGACGCAGGCTCGCTCGACCCGCGGGAACTTCCTGGAGTTCGTGAACCGTCTCTTCCGCGAGACCGGTGCGACCGAGGGTTCTCAGGCGATCCTGCAGGTGAAGCAGGCGCTGCACGCGGCGGGCCTTCTGCATCGCGATGATCATGAGCCGGTGCGCCTGTTTGCAGGCGGCGGCGATATCTCGGGCCTGACGCTCTTCTCGCCGAAGGCCGCGCTGATCCATGCAGCGCGCGACATCACGGATGTTTCGCTCTATCTCCAGAACCTGAGCGCCAGCGATACCAGCGTGGTGAGCGCGGGGCGCGACATCATTCCCGCGAATGCGAACTCGCTGCTGCGCCTGCTCGCCACCGCAACGGGCAACGTGGTGAACAACGACAGCCCGGTGAATGCCGGTGACATCCAGGTCTCCGGGCCGGGCAGTCTGCAGGTGCTCGCGGGCCGTCATCTGGACTTGGGCACAGGCTCGGAGCTCGCCGATGGAACCGGCGCAGGCATCACCAGTATCGGCAACGCGCGCAACCCCGGGCTTGCCGCATCCGGCGCGAACTTGATCGTGGGTGCGGGCATGGGGGATTCGACCACCCTGGCGGATAGCTCGCTGGATTTCGCCGCCTTCATCACGCAGTATGTCACGACGCCCGAGGGCACGGAGTATCTCAAGGAGTTGGCTCCCGGTGTGAACTTCGCCGCGCTTGGTGATGAAGAGCAGGCACGTCTCGCGCTCGGTGTCTTCTACCTCATCCTCCGCGATGCCGGCCGCAACTACGCCAGCACCGGCAACTACGATACAGCTCTCGCTGCCATCGATGTACTGGTGGGTGCGAATCCTGCCGCGGGCAATATCCTCACGCGTGGCCGCAGCATCCGCACCACGCGCGGCGGGGAGATCAATCTCTTCATGCCAGGCGGCGGCCTTACCCTGGCGAACACGGCGATCGGCAATCCGCTTTCGCCTCCCGGCATCATCACGGAGAGCGGCGGCAGCATTTACACTTTCGCCAACAACAACATCGACATCGGCATCGGCCGTATCTTCACGCTGCGCGGTGGCAACCAGGTGATCTGGTCCACCAAGGGTGACATCGCGGCCGGTTCGTCCTCGAAGACGGTGACCTCTGCGCCGCCGACCCGCGTGCTGATCGATCCGCAAAGTGCCGCGGTGCAGACCGACCTCGCGGGTCTTGCCACTGGCGGTGGCATTGGTGCCCTGGCCACTGTGGCCGGCGTGCCGCTCGGCGATGTGGACTTGGTCGCGCCTGAAGGCACCGTGGATGCCGGCGATGCGGGCATCCGTGTCTCAGGCAATCTCAACATCGCGGCCAACCAAGTGGTGAATGCTGGCAACATCTCCGTGGGTGGCACCAGCAGCGGCACCCCGACCGCGCCTTCGGCGCCGAGCGTGGCTACTGTCACCAGCGCTGCCACCACGGCGGCGGCGGCTGGAGCCGATACCGCGCCGGTCCCGCCCTCCGCCGTGAAAGATGAAGACTCCGCGGGGGCGATCGAGGAGCTGCCCTCCGAGATCAGCGTCGAGGTGCTGGGCTACGGTGGCTCCGATGATGAAGATGACGAGGAGTAGAGCAAAGGGTACGCCTCAGCAAGATCCTCGGCGAAGGTCAGTGTGCAAAGTAGGGCAGCCCACTTTGGAAGCAGCGGAATCAGCACGCCGCCCGCTCCCACAGCACGTGCAGTGGCGAGCCATTCGGCGAGGCGCCCCGCTCCACCGCCACCCGCAGGATCTTCGTGGCCCGCGGTGGCAGCGTGACGGAGAAGCGGGGCGAGTCCGCCACCAGCGCGCCGGTTTCGCCCAGCGCGTTCGATTCGGAAACGCGGCAGCCGGAGAGGCCGGGCAGCTCCACCTCAGTCTCCGCGCTCTGCTGGGTCACGTTCTGCAGGATCAGCAGCAGGTCGCCGGTGCTGTCGTCGCAGGGAGAAAATTGCTGCGGCAGCACCGCCGGATTCGCCACCTTCAGGAAGCCGTGGGATGCCGTGCCTCCGTTCATGACCGGGTGGATCTCCACCGGGCAAGCCGCCTCCAGACCGGTGCGGGTTGATAGCACCGGATCGAAGGCGCCGTGCGTGCGCAGCTCGTAGCGGAAGCGCATCGCACCTGGCTGGCAGGGCCGGAAGTTGGTCATCCAGTAGTTGTTCGCCGCCCAGCCTAACAGCAGCGGCTTCGCCTGGTCCCGCGCGAAGCCCTGCGGACGGCCGAAGCCGAAATCGCCGATCTGCACCAGCGGCGCATCTGGAGTCGCCAGCGTCACCCCGGCCTCGCCATTGTGCACGCTGGCCCAGGAACCGGTGGTGACCCAGTTCTTGCAGGAGCCCTCGAGCTGCTCCTCATCCCAGCGCACCGGCACGCCCGCCGCATCATAGTGCGCAGACCACTTCGGCAGGTTGAGCGGGAAGGCGAAGTAGATCGCCTCCGCGCAGCGGTTCTCGTCCTTGGTAAAAGTCGCGGTCAGCTCGACCACGGGCTCCAGGCTGCTCAGCTTGATCCGCTGGATCAGGTCGCCCGGCAGATGGGCGAAGAATCCATGCGAAACTCCGGTCGCACCGCTGTCACGCTGCACACCGGGAGCCTCGCGCCGCGTGACCAGCGAAACGCCATCCGCATGGCGCTCGATCTGCAGGTCTAACAGCTTGCCCGCACCGCGCCGTCGCGCCTTCCAGTCATATTGCCAGCAATCGACATCGGCATGCAGCAGATCCCACACACTCTGGTAGTAGGCATCGCGCCCCAGCTCGCCGGTGGTCACATCGTGATGCTCCGGATCCGGCTGCTCATGCACGAAGCCGAAGAAGGGCCACTCGGCCTCGGGATCGACGAACTCGCGGCCGAGCTTCTTGTCGTAGAGGCTGGTGACGTGGCCGGTCTCCGGATCGAAGCTGAGGCGATGGAATCCGGTCTCAAGGATATTGCCCTCCGCATGGACCGATGCGCCGGGCTCGGCGGGCACCAGCTTCTCCACCGGTAGGGAAACCGTGCTGCTGGGCTCGAATACAAAGGGGCCGCTGAGATACGAGTTCGAGTCATCCCACAGGAAGCGATCCACCTCGATCCGCGCCACGTTGCTGGAGCAGTGGCGCCAGGTGCCATCCGCCCAGTTCTTCGGGATTCGGACGTAGCACTCGCGGCGCTGCGGCGAGGGATTGAAGCACAGCACCGACTTCGGCGCGGTGAGGTTCGTGGGGTTCCCGACTAACAGATCCAGCGAGTCGCGGAACAAGAGCCCGGTCATCGAGCGCGCGCGCCAGGCATAGGCGGCGTCGAGCACCCACTGCTCGTCGATCGGATCCGAGCTGCCCGACTGCACCGTGCGGTCCGGGCCCCAGGTGTGCTCGTCGAAGAGCAGGAGATTCCGCCACGCATCCAGCGAGCGCCCGGTCGTGTCCTCGCAAGCGGGCAGGGCGGTCTGGAGCAGGCCCGCGGCCACCAGGCGGCGCGCGGTGTTCCGGTTTACGCGCGTCTCGGTGGCGGAGCTGGCGGAGCCGAAATTCCAGTAGTCCGACCAGTCGCCGCGCACATCCGGGATCGGGATCGCGGGCTGTTCGTGATAGTAGTCGAGCAGATCTTCCGGCGTCACGAAGCGGATCGCGGGGAAGCGTCCCTCCTCATTCCAGCGCCGCACCATCTGGGCCAGCAGCGGGTCCGGCGGATAGTTGTCGCTATACACCGGATGAGTGGAAGTCAGCATCACGAAGTGGCGCGGATGCCCGGCCTCTTCCAAGCGGCGGAGGTAGGCACCGATGCCTTCCTGCATGATGTCGGTGCTACCCTCGGCATAGCGGCTCTCGCGGCCGAAGGTGTTGTAGTGCATCCCGTTGTAGGTCAGCAGCGGCCGTCCATCAGGGCTGTGCCAGTTCATCCAGCGCGGGCGCTGGTAGGGGAAGCCACCGCTGTGGACATTGATGCCCATCAGGAAAGCATCGATCCCCGCGTCTAACAGAAGGTTGGTTAGCGGCCATGGCACACCGTTCACGTCGTGGCTGATCGCGGTGCGGATCGGCACGCCGAGTTCCTCGCGAATCAACTTCATCGCGCGCAGGCCGTGCGCGAACTGCGGGGTATTCGCCAGCGGTGAGAGGTGGATCGGCAGCGCACCCACGGAGATCCGCCCGGCCTTCGCGAGGGCCCGGAAGCGCTCGATCTGCGCGGACTTCGCGCGGTTCAGCCAATGCATCACCGGCCAGGTCGTCTCGCAGGTCCAGCGCGCGGCGGAGGCCTCGGGGAAGTCCGCCGTGCTCTCGCAAAGATCGAGCGCCTGGTCGATGATGCGGCGCTGCAGTTCCCAAAAGGCCGGCTGCGGATGGGTGTAGCCGACGTCGGTGTGAGAGTGGTGCAGCAGGAGAATCTCGCGGATTTGCATGGGTCGCTTGGGAACGGATGGCCTGGGGTGAGGATGGAATCGTGGGATTCGATGGCACCCTATCCGTGACCCGCGGATGCTGCTCTGCCGGGCTTGCAGAAAAATGCATACGGAGTTGCGCGCGCAGCACTCCGCCCGCCGTGGGCCCGCTATTCGAAGGTGATCCAGGTGAAGCCGCCCGCAGGCAAGCTCACCGCCACCTTGGCCTGGCATTCGCGGTCGAGCTTGAGCGTGGCAGGGGAGTTGTCCTTCTCTCGCATCGCGGCGCTGCTTGTTAGACCGGTATAGTAGAGCGGCACGGTCAGTTCCTTCTTCACCTCCTCTTCGAGCGGGTTGAAGACGAGCAGCATGCCCTTCTCCTTCCCGCCGGGATTCACGTGCAGATAGTAGTCCAGCCCGCGGCCATCGGGGCGGCGCAGGTGGATGATGTCGCCGAGGATCACCTCCTTGTGCCGCTGATACCACGCCATCCACTTCTTCAGCATCGCCTCGCTCTGCGGCCCGTCGTAGAGCCGGTGGCCGCGCACCCACACCTGCGCGCCGGAGGCCAGCATGCCGAAGAAGGTGCGCTCATACTGGTCCAGATTCTTCTCCATCCCGCCATGCAGCACCTCGGTGTTTAGGTTCACCCAGCCCATCTGCGCGGTCTTGTGCCAGGTCGCATCGAAGATGTACTGCCGGTAGATCACCGTCTGCAGGTTGATGTCGATGTTATCGGTGGCCTCGCGGTAGCCCATGCCGGTGCAGGCCTGGCCATTCAGGAAATACCAATCGGGCACGGTCAGGTAGAGGTTCCGCCGCTGGCCCTCGTGCAGCACCGAGCACATCCACTTCCACTGCGCCCACTGCGAGTCTTCCAGACCCTTGTGATGCGGATGATCCTTCGCCGCGCAAGGGTCGCCGTGGTAAGGGCCATCCGGCTTGAAGGCACCCATGCCCGTGGCCTCAATCGTCTTCCACATGTTGGAATAGTACATGTCCGCCCAGGCACTGGCACCGCAGGCGCTCTGGCCGAAGAGGCTGCCAGGCTTGCCGGTCGCCGGGCTGATGCAGTTGTAGTTGTCCTCCGCCGAGCCCCAGCCCTGCGAGGCCATCAACAACTGGTAAGCGCCTACGCGGATGCCCTTGGACTTCGCGTAGTCGCAGATCGGCTTCATCGACTTGATGTTGCCTTCCGAGCTGTCGGGATAGTTGAAGCCGCCGGGATGCTCGGGCGCCTGCAGCAGTTCGAAACCCGTCTCCGCCATCTGGTCGAGCAGCGGCTTCAGCACGTTCATGTCACGCGTCACCGGCGCATGGACCTCGAACATCTTCTCGTTCGTCTGCGGCGCGAGCTTCCGGTAGAAGCGCCGCTGCGCCAGGTGGAAGCGCTCCTTGTCGGTGCTGTCGTTCAGGATCGTGAAGGTGCGGAAGGCATCGAAGCTCTCGCCCGCCTTCACGGTCCAGTTCGGCCCGACCGTCGGCCGGCTCAGCAGCAGCGCGTTTTGCGGATCGTTGAGGAAGAGGTCTTCCGCCTGGTTGAGCGTGGCCATCGAGCCCCAGTTGGGATCGCGCACGAAGCGTGTGGTCCCGCCGCCGAAGGAGTAGTCGTAGAACTCGGACTTCCCACCGCTCATGTGGATGCCCAGGCCACTGCCCTTGTCGGTGGCATTCGCCATCGCGAAGGAGTAGTCGCTCTCCACATGCATCAGCCGCGAGTTGCTCGGCTGCACCGCCAGGTGCTCGCTTTCGAATTTCTCCAGCACCACTTCCTTGCCCGACTGGTTGATGAAGCTGAAGGTCTTCATCACCACCGGGATCCCGTCGTAGACCTCGTAGTTCACGGCTACCCCGGTGCCCTTGTAAGGGCTGCCCTCCGGCGCGGCGAAGCGGAAGCTCAGCCGCTGCCCCTTGGCCGGCCAGGCGATGTCCTTCGGTGCATTGCACTTCGGCTGCCACTCGTAGGGCTTCACGCAGCCACCCACTTCCATGCCGATGAAGCGGAAGCTCCCAGGCTTCGAGCGCAGCATCGGCAGCCAGCTCGGCGTGAGGAAGGCCTGGTCCGGCGAGCCCGTGAGCCCGCCGATCTCGAGCCAATTCCCATCCAAGCAGATCCGCGCCTCCGGCTTGATCGCGCGCACGAACTCGATATCCTTGTCGATTCGTCGCAGGCTGATGCAGCCCAGGTTGCCGTCGGTGATGTGGAAGGTGCGGCTCACCAGTCCGTTTGTTAGAAGCACCTGGGCGAACTGCTTCTTCTCATCCACCCGCAGCTGGATCGAGGATGCTTGCACCGGTGGCTCGATCAGCCAGTCGGCAGTCACCGGCTTCTCGCTGAAGTCCTTCACTACCTTCACGCCGGGCGTCTGCAGCAGCCCCTCCATGAAGCGGCCGCGCTCGGCCAGGTCCGCTTCTTTGAGTGCCTTCAGCTTCGTCTCGTCCAGCAGGAAGTCGGTGACCTCGAAAGCCCCGGGCTTGAAAGTGGAGACCCGGGCCTCGGAGATCCATCCATGGAAGTTCTCCTTCCCGGGCGCGCTCGCACCCAGCGAAAAGTTCGCCGCGCCACCACCCAGCCCCGGCAAGTCACCCGCGCGCACGCCATTCACCCAAGCGCTGCAATTCCCGCCCTCGCGCAGCACCGCGAGATGTGTCCACTTCTCCGGCGTCACCTTGCCAATCGAAATGCCGCCGACACCGCCGACGAAGATCTGCCACTCCCCGCCATTCTGCGCGATCAGGAAGCCGCTGCCGCCATTGCCATTCGCCACCACCGCATGCAGGCCCGCATCATTGTCCTTCGTGGCATAGGCCCAGACCTCCACCACGAAGCGCTCACCGCCCGCGAGATTTTTCCCGGTGCTGTAGCACTGGTCATCGGCCTCGAACTTGATCGAGGAGTCCGAAACCTGCCGTCGCGGCTCCGGGCTGTTCGACATGATCTTCGGCGCACCCTGCCGGTTTAGCACGGGCGCATCCTTCACCTGACCGGAAAGCGTGGCTGGTGCCGCGGTGTCCCGGATTCCGCCCTGACCTTGCAGGTTGTAGTGCGCCAGTGGCTGGACCTCGGCGAAGGCCGGAAAAGCACAAGCGAGGGCCGCGATCAGGAGACAGGTACGTTTCATCAAGTAAGCTCGTCAGTCAGTATAGCATGCCGGATCAAGTGGCATCCGCCGCCCTGTCCGGAGCGATCGGTTCGGGCCGCTCATCCATGGCGGGAGAGGGGACGATGCCGTCGTCGCTGGCATCGCCGCAACCCTCCTTGAGCAGGCGGAACATGGTCTTCAAGTCGCGGATGCCGCCGATCCCCAGCCACACCGTGGTGAACAGCAACAGGGCAAACAGGGCGATCAGGTAAGTCTTCCAGAAAGCCGCCCACTCGGCGTTGCCAATCTTTCCGGAAATCGACAGCACGATCATCACCACGCAGCCGGCGAACCACGTGAAGATCCACCCGAAGAAGAGCGATACCGTGAGCCGGTCGCGCGGCGTGAACTCCGGCGTGATGCCGCAGATCCGCTTCCACAGCGGCAGGTGGTGGTCATCTTCCAGCGGTGCCGCGGCATCGCGCCAGGCACAGCGGTACAAGAGACGGTCCAGGTCAAAGCTCCGGCCCCGACGGGTAAGCAGGGAGATGCCCACATAGGTGGAGACCGAAACCAGCATCGTGATCAGCAGCCACCACTGCGGAGTGAGCGCAATCGCATGCCCGGCGATTGAGAGCTGTGGCGCTGAGCCGGTCCACTTCTCCCAGCCCTGCAGGATCGCAAAGCCCGCGAGCCCGAAGAACGCGCCGACGCCCATGGCCGCATAGGCACCCGTGGTGTTGCCCTTCTTCCAGTAGAGCCCGCCGATCAGGACGGCACCCGAACCACCGAGGCACAGCGTGCTGCTCAGCGCGAAGTACATCAGGATGCTCTCTGTCTGGCGGTAGAAGCAGCCGAAGAGCACGGCGAAGAAAGTCACCCCCAGCATCGACAAGCGCAGCCAGCGCAGCTGCCGCTCCGGCGTGGGCGGATTCTTGCGGAAGGGCAGCACCACGTCCTGCACGAAGATCGAGCCGAAGGAGTGGATGAAGGCGCTCTTGCTGGAGATCATCGCCGCCACCATGATGGCCAGCAGCAGTCCCTTGCCACCCACCGGCAGGATGAAGGCCAGCGCGGTGCTCACCGTCATCTGCCCGCGCACCGCCGCGCCGTGCTGTTGCTCCAGGATATTGAGCCAGGCGCTGATCGATTGGCCCAGCGAGGCGTGCGCGGGATGCTTCAGCGCGACCTGCGCGGCCAGCACCATCACCATGAAGAACAGGCACAGCGTCTGCCAGCGGATCAGCCCGAGCACGTTGCCCATGCGGCCTTCATGCGGCGTGCGGGCGGAGGCATCGAAGGCCTGCCCCTGGAAGTTGGAGAGCCGGTTGTAGAACATCCCGATCGTCGAGATCACGAAGTACCAGACGTTGAAGTCCTTCACGTTCGAGGTGTGTGCCGGATCGATCAGCGATGCATTCGCGGGCGCTTGGTTGAGCACCTCAAGCACCTCATTCCAGTTCAGCCAGGTGAAGCCGATCAGCAGCACCAGCAGCACCGCGGCGACGTTGATGAAGAAGCCCTGGCAGAAATCCATCACCAGCACCGTGACGTGGCCCCCGTGGAAGACGAAGAGCAGCGTGATCGCCATCATCGCCACCATCATCAGCGGGAAGGTCGGCAAGCTGAGCCCGGCCAGCGCGAGCTCATTCGGCAAGCCGCAGAAGCAGATCACGAAGTGCGCGCTCACGGCCGGGAAGATCCCGAAGTTGATCATCCCGGCGACCCACGCGACGATTCCCGCGGTGATGCGCACGCCGCGGCTGTAGCGGGTCTCGAGATACTGCGGCACCGTCATCGCCCGCGTTTCGCGGAAACGGTAAACCGCCCAGCCGGACACCGCCATGAGCACCGCCAGCGGCGGCTGGATGATCAGGCCCCAGCCCATCGCCGGGAAGCCGCCGACGTAATAGAGCTCGAACATCCCGATGATGTTGATCGCATCGATCCACACCATGCCCGCGGCGATCGTCAGCAGGTAGCGCCCGGCGCAGCGCCCGCTCACCAGGAAGCCGCTCACGCTCTTGGTCTGCCGGCCGCTCCATGCCGCCAGCGCGGCGAAGACGGCGAAGGACACGATGACGATGATCCAGTCGAGGAGTTGAAGGTGCATGCGCTCAGGAGGCGGACGGGTGCAAGAGCCCGGCAGGTGCCACCACCTTGCCGCTTCGGTAGGCCGCTTCCGCGGCGAAGGCGATCAGGTGGCCGGCCATGAAATGGTTGTTGTCGAAAGGGCCGGGTGCGGAGATCAACTCGTGAAGCGAATCGATCAGGCCGAAGTCGCCGCCGCCGTGCCCTGCGTAGCCGTTGACCGAGGGGTCTTCCACTTCGATGCACTCGGCCGGGCCATCATGGTGATGGCGCAACTCGAGGCGATGGACTTCGCCATCGGCATGCATGCTCCCTTGCAGGGTCGCCTCCGTGCCGTGGATGCGGATGCGGCGGCCTTTGTCGAAGGCGGTCATCAGAAGCTGCGCGCTCACACCGGACGCGAATTGAAGTGAGACCACCTGATGGTCCGGCGCATCCTGCCCGCAGCTGTAGACGCAGCGGCCCCAGTCGCCATGGCGCAGCCAGTCCAGGATCTCATCATCACTCGCCGTGGCGTGCCCGGGCATCACCTGCGGCAGCCACGGCTGCTTCTTGTCCGTGAGATAGCGCTGCGCGCGGTAGGGGCAGCTGCTGTTCGTGGCATGCGGGCAGGGATCGGTGCAGCGCGCGGTGGCTCCGGCAGGTGCGTTCTCCGGGCGAAACCACTGGTTGCCGCCGAAGCTGGAGACCGCCGTGCACTCGGAGTCCGCCAGCCAGGAAAGGATGTCCGTGTCGTGGCTGCATTTCTGCACGATCATCGGTGTGGACTTCGCGCTCTGCGACCAGTTGCCGCGCACAAAGGAGTGGCCGAAGTGCCAGGGCTCCACGCCCTCGGTCGCCTGGATGCTCACCAGCTTGCCCAGCCGCCCGCTGTCCAGCACCTGCTTCACCTTGCGGTAGAAGGGGGTGTGACGCAGCACGAAGCACAGCACGATGCGCCGCCCCAGCTCATTTGCCACGCGCACCAGCTCGTGGACTTCCGCCGAGGTGGAGGCCGCGGGCTTCTCTAACAGAAGGTCATAGCCGGCACGCAGTGCGAGCAGCGCCTGGCGGTAGTGGAAGCGGTCCTGCGTGGTGATCACCGCCACATCGCCAAGCCGCCCTGCGGCTAACAGTTCCTCTCCGGTCTCGAACTCCCGGATCTCCGCATCGTGGAAGAAGCTGCGCACATCCGCCCTCTGGCTGGTCACCGGATCGGCGATGGCGACCGCTTGGAGAAGCTGCGGGCGCGTGGCCGCCACCTCGGCATAGGCCCGGGCCCGCGAGCCACAGCCAACGAAACAGAGCCGCAGCGGCGCGGCCGGTATTTTCTTGGGTGGCTGGGCAAGCGGTGCCGTCGCGATGGATGACCTCATGGGAATCTACCTAGCCTAGGGAGAATCGGCGGAAGGGGCTGCTACGGACTTGCATCGGGATGCATACGGAGTTAACCAAGGGCTCATGCAGGTCGTCCCCTCGATCTCCGGCTACGGCCAACCGAGCTTCACGGTGCTGCCGCTCACCAAGACCCGGGCCTTCACCGCCACGAGCTATTGCGAGCCCACCTACCGCTTCCTCTGGCACTACCATCCGGAGTGGGAGATCGTCTTCACGCGCAATGGCTGCGGCACCCGCCACGTCGGCACCTCGGTGGAAAAATTCGGCCCCGGCGACCTGGCCATGCTGCCGGGCAATGTCCCGCACACCTGGTTTTCCAGCCAGGATCAGGTGGGGGACACGCGCTGCACGGTCATCCACTTCCTGCCGCAGGTGTGGGGAGAGACCTTCTGGAAGCTGCCGGAGATCAAGGATTTCCACGCCCTGTGCCAGAGCGCGCAACGTGGCGTCCGCTTCAGCGGCGAGGCCTGCGAGGAGATCGGCCAGCGGATGGAGAAGCTGGCGGCCAAGGACACCGCTTCGATCGAGTCCTTCGCGGAGCTGTGGAAGATCTTCGCGCTGCTGGCCACGCTCGAGGTCCACTCCCTGCATGCCGTGGAGGAAGGCAAGACCGACTGGCAGAACGCGCGGCTCGATGAGTTGCTGGCTTGGCTGGAAGGCCGCCTCGGCGAGCCGATCACCCAGCAGGAAGCCGCCGCCCGCGTGAAGATGTCGCCCGCCGCCTTCAGCCGCTGGTTCAAGGTGAACATGGGCTGTGTCTTCAACCGCTACCTCAATGAAATCCGCGTGGCCCGGGTCTGCTCGGAGATCGCGCACGGCAAGCTGTCGATCACCGAGGCCGCCTTCCAGGCCGGCTACAACAACCTCTCGAACTTCAACCGCCGCTTCCTCGAAGTGACGGGCCTGACCCCGAAGGCCTTCCGCCTCCAGATCCAGCAGCCGGACAGCCGCAAGGCCCGCAGTGCTTGAGGCGTCAGTGTGCACCTGGCTCCTTTGATGCGGGGCTTGCCTGTCGTTCCTTGCGGAAGGCGGTGGGCGTCACGCCGTTCAGCGCCACGAAGGCCTTGGTGAAGTGCGCGTGGTCGTAGTAGCCGCAGCGCTGCGCAATCGCCGCCATCGTATCCTCCGTCTCCACCAGGAAGAGGCATGCCTGCTCGATGCGCACGCGCTGCAAGTACTGCCGCGGGCTACTGCCGAGCGCCTTGCGGAACAAGCGCTCGAACTGGCTGGTCGAAAGCCCGGCCTGCCTCGACAGCTCGGTGGTGTCGATGGCGTCCGCGTATTGCTGGTGGATGTGATCCACCGCGGCGGCCAGCTTGCGGATCACCGCCGTAGCGCAGCGCAAGTGCTCCACCCGTCGTGAGAAGCCGGCCACCCCGATGATGCGTCCTTGCAGGTCGCGCACCGGGATCTTGTTGGTTACCACCAGGCGCGGGGAGCCCTCCATCTCCGGTGCCGGCTCGATCCGGTTGACGATCGGCTGGCCGCTGGTGATCACGAGGCGATCGTCCGCCATATACTCCGCGGCGCGTCCTTGGGGGAAGAAGTCCAGGTCCGTCCGGCCGAAGGCATCCTGCTCCGTCTTCACGCCGCAGAACTCGCAGCCCAAGCGGCTCAGCGCGACGAAGCGGCCCTCGAGATCCTTCATGAAAAAGGACACGTCCGGCATCAGGTCGTAGAGCGGGTGCAGCGCACCGGGAGCCATTTCTGCCAGGAAGGCATCCCGGGAGTAGGGCGATTTCATGCCGCATTTTTACAAGCCTTTGCACCGGGCTTCCAAGACTCTTGAGCGCAAATCGGTCAAATTCACCCCAGAAAAATGAAGCTTGGGTCTGTGATTGTCGCCGCTGGGGCCTTGTTACTCTGGGAAGCCGCTGCCGCGGAGGCACCGCTCTTCAATCGCGATATCCGGCCCATCCTCTCCGACAAATGCTTCTACTGCCACGGCTTCGACCCGAAGCACCGCAAGGCGGACCTGCGGCTCGACACGCCGGAAGGCGCGCAGGCGATCACTGATAGTGACCTGCCCGCGATCAAGCCCGGCTCAAGCGCCGGCAGCGAGGTGTGGCAGCGCATCTCAAGCAAGAATCGCAAGGAAGTGATGCCGCCGCCGGAGTCGCACAAGACGCTCGCTCCCGCGGAAATGGAGCTGATCCGTCAGTGGATCGATGCGGGTGCGAAGTACGAGAAGCATTGGGCCTTCGTGCCGCCGCTGCGGCCTGCGGTGCCGGTGTCGCTGGATCTCCATCCGGTCGATGCCTTCATCGGTGAACGCCTAAAGCGCGAAGGTCTTGCTCCTTCGCCCGAGGCCGATCGCGAGACGCTGCTGCGACGCGTGACCCTTGATCTAACAGGTCTTCCGCCCTCTCCGGAGGAAGTGGATGCCTTCCTCGCCGATCGCGAGCCGGGAGCCTACGAGCGGGTGGTGGATCGTCTGTTAGATTCGCCGCGCTATGGCGAGAAGATGGCCTCGCAGTGGCTCGATCTCTCGCGCTACGGCGATACCAATGGCTATCTGCACGATATTCTGCGCACTGGTTGGCCCTGGCGGGATTGGGTGATCAAGGCCTTCAACGATGACATGCCCTTCGACCGCTTCGTCATCGAGCAGGTCGCGGGGGACCTCTTGGCGAATGCCACGCCGGAGCAAGTGCTGGCCACCGCCTTCTGCCGGAATCATCTCATCACCGCGGAGGGCGGAACCATCGCGGAGGAGTATCTCAACGAGTACGCCGCGGACCGCGTGCAGACCGTGGGCACGGTCTTCATGGGCCTGACCATGAACTGCTGCCGCTGCCACGACCACAAGTTCGATCCGCTCAAGCAGGAGGACTTCTACAGCCTGAAGGCCTTCTTCAACTCGACCACGGAGAAGCACGTCGAGAACAACAACGCGGCGGCCTATCCGCCCTTGATAACCATTGCCTCGCCGCTCGCGCCACAGGGGCCGCAGGCGCAGGTGATGGTCATGCAAGAGGCTCCGGCACCCGTGCCTGCCTTCGTGCTCACGCGTGGCCAATACGATCAGCCGGACAAGGCACGGCCGGTATCGCGGCGGCCGCCGGAAGTGCTGGGCGGGCTGCTCCCGGATGCGCCGGTCAACCGGCTTGGCTTGGCACAATGGTTGGTCTCGCCGCAGAATCCGCTGCTGGCCCGCGTGACGGTCAACCGCTTGTGGCAGCAGTTCTTCGCCACCGGCATTGTAAAGTCCGCGGATGACTTCGGCCTACAGGGCGAATATCCCTCCCATCCTGAGTTGTTAGATTGGCTGGCGGTCGAGTTCCGCGAGGGTGCGAAGCCGTGGAGTACGCGCCACATCGTGCGCCTGATCGTGACCAGCGCCGCTTACCGGCAGTCCTCGAAGCTGCGCGTGGATGCCGCGGCCAAGGATCCGGACAACCGTTTGCTCGCCTCCTTCCCGCGCCGCCGTCTCGCTGCAGAGGAAGTGCGGGACCAGGCGCTCTTCACCGCGGGGCTGATGACGGAGGAACTCGGCGGCGCACCGGTCTTTCCCTACCAGCCAGCGGGCCTGTGGGAGGAGCGCTCGAATGGCGGCAGCAATACCAAGGCTTACGTGCAGAGCAAGGGCCAGGCACTCTACCGCCGCAGCCTCTACACCTTCTGGAAGCGCACCTCGCCGCCGCCCTTCATGACGATCTTCGATGCGCCGGAGCGCACCTCCTGCTCAGTGCGCCGCGTCACGACGAACACGCCCCTGCAAGCACTCGCCGCGCTGAATGACGAGCAAGTCCTGGAGTGCGCGAAGCAGCTCGCGGTCCGCAGCCTCCACGATCCCGCACCGACTGCCAAGCGGCTCGCGGATCTCTATCGCCGCGTGACCGCACGCAGCGCAAGGACCGAGGACCTGCGCACGCTGGAGGATGGGCTCACCACCTTGGCCGCGCGCTTCCGCGCTGCCCCAGGCGATGCCGCCGAGCTACTGAAGCAGGGCGAGTTGGCCGCGGACCCCGCACTCGATCCCTCCGAACTCGCCGCCTGGATGCTCGTCGCGAGCACCATCCTCAACCTCGATCAAACCCTCGTCCGGGACTAAGCGCCGATGAACCCATCCGATCATCCCATCTTCAATGTCAACCGCCGGCAGCTCCTCAAGGGCGTCGGCGCGGGCGGCCTCTCGCTGCTGGGCAGCACTGCGCTCTCGCAGCTCCTCGCGGCGGAGCAACCTCTAACAGCGCCAGCCTTCCCGAACTTCGCGCCGAAGGCGAAGCGCGTGATCTACCTCTATCAGGAGGGTGCGCCCTCACAGCTGGATACCTTCGACTACAAGCCGGGGCTGAAGGACTTCTTCGACAAGGACCTGCCCGAGTCGATACGCGGCGGGCAACGTCTCACCGGCATGACCTCGGGCCAGTCGCGGCTGCCGGTTGCACCTTCGATCTTCAAGTTCGACCAGTATGCCAACCAGCAGGACGGCCTGTGGGTCTCCGAGCTGCTGCGCCACACCGGCCAGATGGCAGGGGAGATGTGCGTGGTGAAGTCGATGACCACGGAGCAGATCAACCACGGCCCGGGCATCACCTTCATGCAGACGGGCAACCAGATCCCCGGGCGGCCCTCGATGGGTGCGTGGCTGTCCTATGGTCTCGGCAGCGCGAACGAGAACCTGCCGACCTTCGTGGTGATGATCAGCCAGGGCCGTGGGCAGATGCAGGCGCTCTTTTCCCACCTCTGGGGTGCGGGCTTCCTGCCGGGCGAGCACCAGGGCGTGCAGTTCCGCGCCGCTGCGGATCCCGTGCTATTCCTCAATGACCCGAAGGGCATGCAGCGCGGTGACCGCCGCAAGATGCTCGACATGCTCGGCGAGATGAACCGCCGCGAAGCCGAGCGCTGCGCCGATCCCCAGGTGCTTGCGCGCGTGGCGCAGTATGAGATGGCCTACCGCATGCAGGCCAGCGTGCCTGAGCTTACGGACCTGCGCGGTGAGCGCGAGGCCACGCTTGCGCTCTATGGGCCGGATGTGAAGAAGCCGGGGACCTATGCCTACAATTGCCTGATGGCGCGGCGGATGGCGGAGCGTGGCGTGCGCTTCATCCAGCTCTATCACCGCGGCTGGGATCACCACGGCAGCGTGGTGAAGGACCTGCCGCTGCAGTGCCAGGACGTGGATCAGGCCCAGGCCGGCCTCCTGCAGGACCTGCGCCAGCGTGGATTGCTAGACGATACGCTGGTGGTGTGGGGCGGGGAGTTTGGCCGCACCGTGTATTGCCAGGGCAACCTCACGCCGACGCAGTATGGGCGCGACCATCACCCGCGCTGCTTCTCGATGTGGCTGGCGGGTGGAGGGATTCAGCGGGGGATCAGCTATGGGAGCACGGATGACTTTTCCTATAATGTGGTGAAGGATGCGGTCACGGTGCATGACCTGCATGCGACGATGCTGCATTGCATGGGAATCGATCACACGCGGCTCACCTTCAAGCATCAGGGCTTGGATCAGAAGCTGACGGGAGTGGAGCCCTCGCGGGTGATCAAGGAGATCCTGGCCTGAGGTGATTCCTGTAGGCGCGGTGGTGACACCGCGGAGGCCATAAGGAAGGTGCGCCTCACCCTTGCTTCCTGCGTTCTCACGAACGCGCCCATTCTGAATTGTGGGCGCGGTGGTGACACCGCGGAGGCCACCGGAAGAACGCGCCTCACCCTTGCTTTCGCGTTCTCATGAACGCGCTCACTCTGAATTGTAGGCGCGGTGGTGACACCGCGGAAGCCACTGGGGGAACGCGCCTCACCCTTGCTTCCCGCGTTCTCACGAACGCGCCTACGGTGATGAAGCCGTCGGCTTCTCCACGAAGTCCGCGATCCCGCGGAAGTCCGGCGCGCCGGTCTTCGGATCGCGCACGATGAGGATGAAGTTCCGCACGCCTTCCTGCACGATCAGGCGGCTGGAGTAGAAGGGTGTGGCGCTCCACTTGCCGTCCTTGTCCTGCGCGTAGCCGACCATGCTACGGTTGCCCTCCACCTTCTTCGGGTGATAGACCGCCGACTTGCCCTGGGGCACCTGCAGCTTCTCGCCGCCGATGACGAAGCCGACATTGGTCCCGCTGTAGTTCACAAAGGCCTGGTCGCCCGAGCCGAAGCTGCCTTCCGGCACCGGCACCGCGTCCACGCGGTAGAGCTGTGCGGCACCCGCGGGTTCCGGCAGGAAGACCAGGATGAAGTCCTTGCCCGTCGCAGGCAATTCCACCTTGCCCACGGCAGTAGCTGCGGAAGCCGCCTGGAAGACCAGCGTACGCGATGCCACGGTCTGCGCCGGTGAAAGCTGCTCGGTCGGCAGCGCCAGCGGCTTGTCGTGGAGCGGCTTGCCATCGGGGCCGAAGGCCTTCACCTCGCGGACATCGCCGACACGGCTGAAGGCAAGCAGGCGGATGGAAGCACTTTCCGATTGGGCGTGCAGCGTGGCGATCAGGCCGGCCAAGGTGGCCAGCGTGCGGAGAACGAAGGAGCGGTTCATGAGACGGGATTCAGCTCCGCGGCATTGAGCCAGCGGAACGAGACGATATCGAAGCGGCGCCCGAAGCGGGCATTCACGGGATTGAGAGCAGTGGTCGCGGTGGCTGCCGGATCGTCGGTATCGATGTAGTCCGAGCTGCGCTGGATCACGGCCTCGCACCACACACGGACCTGCACCTCGCCCTTGTCATTCTTCGCCTCGCCCATCGCACGGACGGTGAAGGTATCCGAACGCGGCGCGAGCGAGGTGCCCAGCGAGGCTAACAGATCCGCCTGCGTGACGTAGCCGGTGATGCCCTGCTTGCGCGGGCCGGCGGCGGCGGTGGGGAAGCTGTAGCGCGGCTTACCGTTGGAAGTCGTCTCTGCGCCGCTGAGTTCCTCATCGCGCAGCGGCTGGTTGATACTCACGTCCTTGTCATCCAACGCCGCCTGCAGCGGGCCGCACAGCGCCATGTCGGCATCGCGCACCAAGCGGCGGTTGACGAACTCCGCCATGGAGAAGAATGGGCCGCGCTGCTTGACCTGCCGGACGATGGCCGAGGCGAGCTCGCGGATCTGCGTGTCGCTCACTTCGCGCGGGCCATTCCAGTAGCGGTCCGCCTGGTCCTTGCCGCTGCTACGCTCGGCGGGAGTCGCATTCGCCAGCGAGCAGCGGGAGATCAGGAACTTGCCCTTCTCCGGCGCTAGCACCTTGACCGCTTCCTTGCCAGTCACGGACTCCATCATCAGCAGCGGGCGGGAGAGGAGATTGGAAAGGAAGTGGGCCCACGCCTCTTCCGACACGGAGTTCACATTGAAGCCGCCTTCGATCCGCAGGTACTGGGCGATCTTCTCATAGGCATCCTTGGTCGGATTGCCGCTGCCGTCGAAGAGCGTTGGGATGAGGTCCCCGGCCTCGCCCTGGAAGCGCGGCTCGATGGAATCATTCGGCAGCGCTGTGGTGCCCTCGAAGAAGTCTTCCGCCACCTGGCGGGCCTTGCGCTTCTTGCCATCCTGCGTGAGCAGCAGGCCATCTTGTGCGGCGATCGAAGAGCAGAACCAAGTATCCCACAACACCGAGTTCGCGACGTAGGAGCGATCCACGCGCAGGTGATTCGCCTCCGCATTGAACTGGATGCGCCAGCCGGGCTGGGTGAGCTTCTCCGCGGGAATGCCGGGGCTGGCATAGGAGTTGCCGATCGCGTGGTTCTGCGGGAATTGGGTCACGCGGCCCTCGTGGAACCAGTAGTCGCCGGTGTACCACTGCGGGGTGTTGAAGGACTTCAAGTTCGGGTCGTAGCCCGGCTTGTAGTCGAAGAGCGGCAAGTGCTGTAGTTCCGCCAGCGAGGTCAGCGGCGAGAGCGGGATCTCCTGGTCCACCACATTGAGCTGACCGTGCGGCGAGTAGCTCTGGCCAAAGTAAACGCAGTCATCGCGGTCGGGCGGCAGCTGGAAGGTCTTGGTGGCATCGATCCACGAGCTAATCGCCTTGAAGCGGAAGGAATAGGGGCTCTCGAACCAAGGCGTGATCGCGTCCGTATTCCCCAGCGAGCTGTCGGTGCGGGCATGGACTGGATTCCCGGCCACGGAGAAGGTGAAGTGCTTCGCGGGGAAAAGGTCCTCATCGGCGGGCTTGCGGTAGGTCTCGAAGATCAGCAGCGGGGTCGGATGATTCTCCAACTGGCTGAAGCTGCGGCTCGGGACCTCAGTCTCCGGGATGACGCTGATCTGCGGGGTATTACCCTCGATCTTGAAGGCGACCGAGGTGGTGGCGCCGAACTTCTGGAGCGTCTCTGCGCTGTCGGAGCCCGGGCCGTTGTTGCCCCACCAGTCGGTATTGGCCGCTGTGGCGCCGAAGCTATACACCGGCCCATTGCCCGAAGGGGTGACGGCGATGCTGAGGCTATCGCCCGCAGCACCGGTGATCTCATTGGCCGGCTCGGAGGCGAAGTTCGCGACCGATTGGTCACCGCGCAGGTTCTTGAGGATGCCGCCGTAGTTCGAGTCACCGAGATCGAAGTCCAGCGCCTGCGCCCACATGTAGTAGTGCCAGCGGAACTTGCTGTTGCGGTGCTCCTCCGGGTAGTTCTGCCAGCGCACGGGCTGGGGATAGAGCACTTTGGTGCTGCCCGCGGGAATCACCAGGCCGCTCGGCATCTTCTTGGCGCCGCCCATCTCCGGGCCGAAGGCGAGCATGGTGGCGGACTGGTTCCGGGTCAGGTCCAGCTTGAAGGCATTCGGCTTGCCCTTGTTGATGTCGAAGATCAGCGGGCAGAAGCCGGTCACGCAATACTCGGGGACTTCCAGGTCCACGTTGTAGGGATTCCACAGCACCGCCATGGGGTAGAGGAAGAGGCGCAGCGCATAGGGCTTGGTGGGATCCGCCGGTGCGGCCAGCTTCTCCGTGGCGTAGCTGACCACGTACGAGAGCTTTAGTAGCACCGGCTGGATGCGGAAGCGTTCCTCGCTGATGATCGGGTTCCACTCCTTCTCGGGGGCATTGCCGGTCTGCTTGTGGGTGTGGATCTTCGGCCGCTGGGTGGAGGGATCGAGCGAGACCATGCTGCCGCTACGGCCCAGGCTCTCGTAGTTGCGGAGCTGGTCCCAGGAGCAGATGCGGTAGTCCATTTGGGCATTCCGCATCTTGCCGATGGTGCCCGCTGCGGTGCGGGCCGCGGCGGATTGGGAGCCGAGCCAGTCGAGGTAAACATTCAGGCACTTGCGCAGGCCGCCATTGGTCACGTCCACCGGCACGATCTCGCTGCGGGTGGTGAGGTCATGGATCAGCTCGCGCGAGACGGCGGACTCTTTCTTCTTCGGCACGATGGCGGTATCCACGGCGGCCAAGTCCAGCAGGCGTCCGTCCATGCCCTTGTCCCGCGCGGGGATCCGCTCGTCGAGCGCGGCATGGCCATCGCCATTCGTGCGCCGCAAACCCGCCAGGGCCTGGAACTTCGAGCCGCCATCCGGCTTCTCACCGGGACGCAGCACGGCCTTGGTGCCATCATCGGAGGTCCACCAGGCGAAGTTGGCACGATCGCCGGAAATGACCGGCACCTCGACCGCGCGACCGGAGCCACCGTCATCGCTCACCGCCGTGCGGGTCTCATCGCCGGAGCTCGCACCGCTCTTGGCGAGGTCCAGTTGCTGCGTGTCGCCCGGCTTGCCGGAGACCAGCCAGCGGCGGAAGCCCTGGGTCTTGTCGTAGCTCGGCTTGTCCAGCGTCCACTTGGCGAAGGGGGACTCGGCGGCATTCCACACGCCGGTGAAGTGCGGCTGGTCCACGCCATCGGCCTCAGGGGTCTTGGCATTGCTGTCCAGGATGCCGGCGGGTGCGCTGATCCGGCGGTCCGGCCCGAGTTCCGCCTGGAGCTGGCCGATCGCCAGCATCAGCGAGACCCGCGCATTCGCCCGTGCCTCCGCGAGCATCATGCCTTGGCCCGAAGCGCGCAGGGAAAGCGCGCTCAACTGCAGCAGACCCACGGCGACGATCATGATCAGGACCATCAGCGCCATCACGACGACGAGCGCGAAGCCGCGGGGCTGTTCGAGACGGACGAGACGCGGGAGTCGTGATTTTCCGGTCATCATCCCGGGATCATCTCAGGGAATCCGGCGGCGGGCCTCCACTCCCTTGCACAAGTTCACATACTCATTTCATTTCCGGGGAGGCAGGGGCGGAAGGCAAAAAAACCCAAATGCCTTCCGCCCCTTGGGACTCCCGCGGCCAGGATTTTGACCTCAACCGCCGGCCTTTCGGGAATGGGGGACTCTGTCGGATCGCTCGCTGTTCAGAAGGTGAGGGGAGGGAGGTGGAATGCGTGTCACCTCCCTCCCGTATGTCTCAAAACCCGGCGGACAAGACCTCGACGAAAAGTCCTTCCGGGCGGAGAGCTTCAGGAAATCCCGTGGTGGTCAGCGCGTTTCATCACTTCCCACCACTCGGCTCTAACATGCATGATCCGGCGCGGAAAACCTCCTCTCCCTTGCGGGAAAATCCATACGCATTTGATTGCTTCGAAATGGAAAGGGAGGCCCACCTTGCGGCGAGCCTCCCTTCCTCGGTATCCCAAGGCCGGGGGCGACCTCAAACAAGCACCCGGCTGGAGATGGATCCGGCCATCAGGGGACGACCAGGCGTGCGAACAGCTTCGGCAGGTTGCCCTTCGGAATCGTCACGGTCACGGTGTCCGGCGCTGCGCCGTTCTCCGTCACCACGATGCTGCAGTTCACGCCATTCTGCGCGGTGGTCCAAGGACCAGCCAGATCGGCATCGAATTCCACCGCCGGGTTCAGGGACTCGGCATCATCGCGACGGGTGTAGGTGAAGACGAGGTTCGATCCGGAGCTGGTGACCGTTGGCAGGTTCGTGGAGAGGCCGGAGGAAGGATCAGAATCGAGCACGAACTCGATGGTATTCGGCACGCCGTCCTGGTCCGGGTCATCCAGCGGATCGCGGTCATTCGCATTCGCGATGTGGGCCGCGGCCCACTGTTGATAGGGCGAGGCGGTGCCCGGCGTGTATTTCAGCTCCAGCTTGGTCCCGTTCACCTGGATGCTCCAGCTGCCCCAGGCACCGGTGGCCGTGGTGAAGGCCGTCGCATCGATCAGGAAGGCGGAGGCATCGAAGCCGGAACCCGCCTCGGCACCATTCACCAGCGTGAAGGTCTTCGCCGTTTCCGTGAAGCCCGTGATCGTGGTAGGGCTGATCACGATGCGTGTCGGCTCGATCGAATCCGAGAAGATGCCGAAGCCCTGGCACTGGATCGAGTCCGCGGTGGGCGAGGCCCAGCTGCCGCCGATTTCCCAGACCACCTTCGAGCCGAAGTTGAAGTCGCAGTAACCTGTTGCCGCCAGCGTGCCGATCCCGGCATCACCGGGGGCCAGGGTGCCATTCACGGACAGGCCGCCTTCCACGGTGCCACTGCCGCCGAGCGTCTGGGCGGTCGGCACGATGTAGGTGCCGATGCCGTCCACATCCACTTCCAGCGTGGCGCCAGCCTTCACATTTAGGGCCGGCGTGCCCGCCATCGAGGTCGAACCCAGCAATTGGAGCGTGGCACCGCTCAGCACGTTCACCTGCGAGCTCTTGAAGGAGGTGGCGCTATCCAGCACGAGCTTGCCCGTGCCGCCCACCTGCGTGCTGCCGGTGTAGCTGATGCTGGGGCCCATCAGTGTCTGGGTGCCGCTGCCCGCCTTGGTGAGGTTCAGCTTGTTGGTGCCGGCCGGGTTGTTCTGGTCGCGGAGCTGGCCGTGGTAGAGATGCTCGCCGGTGCCATTCAAAATTAGGGTGCCATCCGCCAGGCCGTTCGCATCATTGCTGCCGTCATAGCCGGCATTCTCGATGATGCAGAAGGTGCCGTTGCTCTGTCCGCTGCCCAGGGACTCGATGCCGGCCAGCGTTTCGGTATGGCCGTTGAGGCGGAAGTCGTAGGCATTGTCGGTCTGCTCGAAGCGCAGCACCGCGGTGTCGGCGATCTGCTCATCGCTCATGATGGTCAGGCAGTGGAAGGGCCAGTTGCCTGCCTTGATGACGATGTTCCCGCCGATGCCGCCGTTCGGGGTCGGGCTGTTCAGGAAGATCCGTCGGCCGTAGATATCGGTCTCGCCGGAGAAGCTGTTAGAGCCGGTGAAGGTCATGCCGGTGGTGGCGCTGGCCCCCGTGCCATCCAGGCGCAGCACGCCGCCGCTGCCGGTGATATTGCCGGTGCAGGTCACGGCATTCGCACCGTAGTTCAGGTTCAGCGTGCCGCCGGTGATGTTGAAGGGCATGGCCAGGGTGCCGCTGGCCAGGTTGAGCGCGAGCGTGCCCGCGCCCGCCTTGGTCAGGGTGCCGCTGCCGGAGAGGCTGCCCGCATGGGTGAGCACGGCCGCCGGGTCCGTGATGGAAATGGTGCTGCCCGGGGCGTTCACCGTGGTGGCCCGGCTCCAGGTCGCGGAGGCACCCGTGTATTCCAGGCTGCCGCCGTTCAGCGTGCGGTCCCCGGTGCCCAGTGCGGTCTCGCCATTGATCGAGACGGTGCCGGCATTGATGGTGGAGCCGCCGCTGAAGCTGAAGGCTCCGGAGATCGTCAGCTTGCCGGTGCCGTTCTTGATCAGGCTGCCGCTGGTGATGTCCTTGGCGTTCTGCTGGGTGAGCGTGTAGTCCTTGCTGGTGTTGTTGAAGGTCATGACGCCCGCACTCACGTCCGTGGTGCCAACTACGATGTCCGTCGTACCGGTAGCGGCGTCACTGAAGAGCGCGTTGTCGAGCGCGAGGAAGTCGGTGGAGCTATTGTCGGAGGAGAGCTTCCAGTTGCCGGAGCCACTGTTGGCGCTCCAGTTGCCGCTGCCGCCGCCGCTCCAGATCGGGAAGTTGGAGGTGTTTACCGCCACATCGATGAAGTTGCCATTCTGCTGCAGGCTCATCGAGCGCACCGGCGAGGCGAACTTGAAGTTGCCGATACCGCCGGCGTAGGAGCCGAACTGGAGCAGGTGGTAGGTGCCATTCGCGGGCACGCCGCCGGCCAGGGCCACGGAGATCGAGTTCGCGCCGCCGGAGGTGGTCAGCGCACCGGAGACCACGAGAGGCGTGGTGCTCGCGGAAATCGCGCCGGTCACGGTGCCCGCACCGTTGAAGGTCAGGCTCGGAGTGGTGAGTGTGCCCGTGCCGTTGTTGCCGCCCTGGACGATGCCGCCCGCGGCTGCGGTGACGGCACCGGAGCTGACCGTGCCGCCGAAGGTCGCGCCGCTGGCGACCGAGACCACCGGAGCGGTGCCGAAGCCTGCCGAACCCAGCACCAGCTTGCCTTCCGTCACGGTGAGTGCGCCGCTGGCACTGCCCACATAGGTGCTGCTGGCCGCCGGGCTGAGAATCACGGTGCCCGGTCCCACCTTCTCGATCTTGGCGGTGGTGGAGCCGCCGGTGATCTGCTTGGAGAAGGTCCAGCTGTCGGCTGCCGCGCTGGCACTGAGCTGGAGGGTTGGCGTGTTCAGCGTGTCGGTGCTGATGGCCACGTTGCTATTGTTCCAGGTGGCGGCATTGGCGCGTCTCAGCTTGAGGATGCCATTGGTCAGCGTGGTGGTGCCGGTGTAGGTATTGGCGCCGCTGAGTTCCTGAGTGCCGGTGCCCACCTTGGCGACGCCCCAGCCGCCGGAGATGATGCCGCTGTGCGAGCCGTTGCGGTTGTTGTTGCCGATGGTCAGGCCGGTGCTGTTGAGGGCATTCTGGTTGTTCAGCGTGATGTTGCCCGGGCCATTGAGCGCGCCGGTCGTTTCGCCGCCCCAGACCAGGGTCCAGCTGGTGGCCGCGATGCCATCACCCACGGTGACGTCGTTGTTGAGGAAGCCGAGGTTTTGGTTCACCGCGGTCTGCGCAACGTAGGTGCGGTTCTGGGTGGTGACCGTGCCCTTGATCAGCACATCCCCGGTGAAATTGTTCGCGGCGGAGGTGTTGCTGAGCTGGCTGGTGCGCAGCGCCTTCGCGGTGCCGTCCAGGATCAGCGCGGTGGTGCCGGCGGGAATGCCATTGCCATCGATGCGCCAGTTCACGTCCTGCGCGGTGCTGTGGGTCGTGCCGGTCTGGGTCGCCTTGAGGGTGACAGGCACGGTGCCATTGAGGTTGAGGGTGGTGTTCACCGCCGCGGCATTTGCGCCGAGGGCCGATCCGCCATTGATGGTGATCTGCTGCGGGCTGCCGAAGTTCGAGTTCGAGATCGATGCCAGGTTGGCGGTGGCCGCGATGCCGCTATCCATCTTGAGCTCCGCCGGGTTCGCGCCGCTATTGGAGTCGCCGAGTGTCACGGTGTTGGTTGCGGCCCCAAGCGCAAGCGCATGGTTGATGGCGAGCGTGCCTTGGCTCACCGTCATCGCGGCGGCGAAAGTATTGCCGCTTGATCCGAGGCTGGCAGCGCCAAGGCCGGTCTTCACCAGCGTGACTGGTGTGCCGGTGATCGCACCGGTGGTGCTCAGGGTCCGGCCGCTGTTGACGTTCCAAATCTGTGCCGCGCCGAGTGAGAGGGTATTGGCCAGCGTCAAGTTCTGCGTCGCGGTGCCCATGTTGATCCCCGCGGAGCCGAGTGTTAGATTGTTGCCAGCACTGATCGTGACCGGCCCGGCGGGATCGGCCACGCGGAGGCCGGCCCAGGAAGTATCGGCACCGAGCAACGTGGTATTGTCGGCCGTGACCGTGGCATCCCATGAGGCGACATCACCGCTGGCAGGAGCTGTGCCTCCCGACCAACTGGAAGTGAGATTCAGGTTATCGGCATTGTTGGCCTTGTTGATGATTGGTTCGGCAGCGTGGCTGGCGATGGCCAAGCCGAGGCCGGTGGCGAGGAGCGTCGCGCGGGAAACGGCGAGCGTGGTGTAGGAGGGCTGCATGGAGGTTTTGGTGTGCTTGCCCGGTGGAAGAGGGTCTGCGGCTTCGTCGCGAGGTCGCGGAATTCCCCACCGGTCCTCGCTAACATGCAGGTTCCCCGGTGGAAAACCTCCCGTCCCTTGCGCAAAGACCGATACGCAATTAACAGCGGAGATGGGGCCGTCTCTCTAACAGAAGGTCATGAAAAAGGAGGCCCGCCTTCCGGCGAGCCTCCCTGATGGCAACTGTCAGTGAGTGATTCGCTCAGGGCGTGACGACCAGGCGGGCGAACTGCTTCGGCAGGTTTCCCTTTGGAATCGTCACGGTCACGGTGTCCGGCGCGGAGCCGTTCTCCGTCACCACGATGCTGCAGTTCACGCCATCCTGCGTGGTGGTCCAGGTGCCGGCCAGGTCGGCATCGAATTCCACCTTCGGGTTGAGCGCCTCGGCATCGTCACGGCGGGTGTAGGTGAACACGAAGTTCGAGCCCGCGCTGGTGAGCGTCGGCAGGTTCGTGATCGTCGCGCTGGTCGGATTGCTATCGAGCACGAACTCGATGACGTTGGGCAGGCCGTCCTTGTCCGGGTCCGCGTTCTTGTCCTTGTCGGCCGGATTGGTCAGCGAGGCGAAGCCATCGATCCAGGAGGTGTAAGGATCGGCGCTGCCATTGCTGATCTTCACCAGGCCCGGGGTGGAGGTATTCACGCTGTAGCCCGCGGGCACACCGGTGATCACCGGCAGCGTGCCCACCAGCGAGCCGTAGCTCAGGATGGTGTAGCTCGGCTCGGTGGGCGCGCCGAGCACGCTGATGTTGATCGTGGCGGTGGGATCGATGGTCAGCGCACCGGTCACCGCGAGCAGGTCACCCGTGGCGCCATCAAGCTGGCACTGGTAGGCGCCCGACAAGGTGGCAGAGCCGAGGGTCAGGGTGCCGGCGCTATTGCCCGGAGCCACGGTGGCACCGGCCGCGATGGTGGTGACACCGCTGGCCGAGCCGCTGCCCTTCAGGGTGGCACCGCTTTGCACGTTCACTGCGCCTGTGCCGGAGCCGGAGCCGGCGGTGTTATTCAGCACCAGGGTGCCCGCTTCCACCGTCGTGCCGCCACCGTAGGTATTGGCACCGGAGAGGATCTGGGTGCCGCTGCCGGTCTTCTTCAGCGCGAGGCCCGAACTGCCGCCCTGGACCGTGCCATTGAAGTCGCCGTTGCCATTGCCCGCGCCCACCGTGAGGGTGGTGAGCTGGTTCGAGAAGCGGTTCTGGATGATGCCACCGCCATTGAGCCCGTCGATCGCTTCTTCCAAGGTGTGGGTGATGCCCCAGGTCGCCCCGGCATCCACGGTCACGCTGGAAGTATCCGGCACGATCAGGTTGCTGTTTGCGGCGGTGTAGGAGATGTAGGCTCGGTTCTGCATTTGCCAGGTGCCCGAGACCACGTGGACATTCCCGGTGAAGTTATTGCCTGTGCCGGTGTCGCTGATCGAGGTGCGCACGATGGCACCTTCACCGTCGATGATGAGCGTGTCATTGCCCGCGCCCGCACCGTTGCCGGTGATGGCGCTGAAGCCGAGGTCGCAGGCCCGGCCGCCCGGTGCTGCCTCAGCCTTGCGCAGGGAGACCGCCTTGTTCAGGGTCAGCGTCGGGATATTCGCGATGGCGTTCGCGGCGCTGGCATTGAGCGTGCCACGGATTGAGGTGCCGCCGCCCTGGTTGGCCACGGTCACTGCGCCCACGGTGGTGTTGGCGGTCAGGCCGTCGAAGGACAGTGCCAGCGGCTCAGTGCCGCTATTGGCATCGCCCAGCGTGATCGCGCCGGTGCCGAAGGCATTATTGGCGCCGGGGGCCAATTGCATGGTACCCTGGCTCACGGTGAAGCCGGTGGTCCAGGTGGTGTTGTTGCCGCCCAGGGCCAAGGTGCCGGGACCGGTTTTTGTCAGGGTGCCGGTGCCGCTCACGGTGCCGGTCTGCGTGAGCGTGCCGGAGTTGATGGTCGTGTCGATGGTGCCGCCGCCCGCATCCACGGTGAAGTTCCGCGTCCAGGTGGTGAAGCCTGCATCGTAGGTCAGGCGGCCGCCGTTGAAGGCGATGTTGCCGGTTCCCAAGCTGTCTTCCCACCACAAGAAGGCATTGCCGCCGTTAAGCAGCACCGGGCCGGTGGTCAGGTTGTGGTTGGTGAAGTTGACGGTGCCGTTGTTGTTCTTCGTGATCGAGCCGGTGCTGATGCCGAAGTCGCCGGTGCTTTCCACCGTGTACTCCGTCGCCGTGGTGTTGTCGAAGGTGGTCGAGAGCGGGGTGACGTGGGCATTGGCGATGTTCACGTGGTCCTGTGCCGGGCTGTTGTGGAAGAGCACCACATCATTGGCTTGGAACTGGGTGTTGTTGTTATTGCCGCTCAGCTTCCAGTTGCTGGCGCTGGTGTCCCACACGTTGGAGCCGGTGCCGGTCCAGTAGATGCTGGCGTTCGAATCGAACTTCACTTGGATCTTCTTGCCGCTGCCATCCACCACGGGGATGTAGGAGCGCGAGCTGGACTTGAGCGAGGCCACCACGCTGCTGGCATTCGGCGCGGTGATCGGCGTGTCGGATTCCAGCAAGTCGTAGGTGCTACCGCTCGTCAGGCCGGTGCCTGCTGCATTGATCAGCACCTTCTGGTTGCCGCCATTGATGGCGAGGCTGCTGACCTTGACCGCCTTCGAGCCGCCCGCGGGGGATAAGGTGCCTTTCAGCATGGTGGTATCACCGGCTGCCGCGCCGAGCGTGACGGCACCGGCAGTGAGCATGCCGTTGCCGTTGTAGCTGCCTTCCAGCGTGCCGCCATTGGCCACGGCCACGCTGCCGGCCGCACCATTGCCGCCGAAGGTCGCGCCGTTTGCCACGCTGACCGGGCTGGCCGGATTCAGCGAGACCACGCCGTACTGGGTGCCGTAGTATTTGTTGTAGAGGTAGCCCTCGATCTGCTGGCGCTCGGTCGCGGTGAGCTGGTGGTCGAAGACGAAGAGCTCGGCGATTTCACCGTCGGACCTCTCTGCTCCGGCCCAGCCGCCGCCGAGCATCAGGCCCGCGGTCGGTGCTGCGCCGCTGCCGGTGCCGATGCTGGCCTCACCGGCACCATCGAAGCGGTAGCCGGCATAGGAGCCGCCGGTCGCGCCGTTGATCCAGATGTGCGCGTTGGTATCGGCTGCGGCACCCAAACTACCACTATTCCAGTAGTTGGCGTTCATGTTCCCGTTCCAGTAGCCGAGGATCCAGTTGATCGTGTTCCCGGAGACCAGGCGCTGCTTGGTCGCGCCGATGCGACCGACGTAGACCACCGAGAGGGTGTTGGTGAAATTCGTGGTGTTCAGCATCTGCTTGCCCACGTCGTCGAAGGTGATGGTCGGCTTGCCGTTGAAGCCGCCACCGTTCGCGGTGAAGACGGGGTTGTTGGCACCGGCACCAGTCGGCGTGAAGTCTCCGGTGGCACCCAGGGCGCCCTTGTTCTTCCAGATGGCCACGGAGGAACCATCCGTCGGCACGGTGGTGGTGCCGTCGCCTTCCGGATCGGCGGCATCGAGCCACACGCTCATGCCGGGGATGGAGGGGAAGCCGGTGGGCAGGGCAGTGCCGCTGGAGAGCATCAGCTTGCCCTCGCTGACCTGGGTGGCTCCGGTGTAGAGCTGCGCGGTGGTCAGGGTTACACTGCCTGCGCCGCTCTTCTGTACCGCGGCGGAGGCACTGCCGCCGGTGATCTGGCGGGAGAAGTTCCAGGCATCGGTATCCAGCGGGGCGTTGAGCTTCAGGACCGGTGAGTTTGAGGCACCGAGGGTGATCGGGCTGACCCAAGCGGTGGTGTTGGTCAGCTTGAGCGTGCCGTTGTTCAGGTTGGTGGCGGTGGCGTAGTTCACGCCGCTGCCGCTGAATTCCTGGGTGCCGCTGCCACCCAGCGTGAGCGCTGCGGTCAGGCCGGAAAGGCTGCCGGTGAAGACGCGGTCGCCTTCGTTGTCGGCGTTGTTGGCGTTGATCGTGAGGGTCAGGCCGGGGACCAGGCCGGCACCGGCATTGCGGCCCATGGCGCCGCCGCCGGCGAGGCCATCGAAGGTTTCCACCACCGCGTTGTTGCCGAAGTTGTTCCAGATGAAGCTGGAGCCGGTGTCGATGGTGACCATCGCGGCGTCCGGGATCACCACGTTGTTAGGCCCGTTGTTGCCACCCTGCGAATTCATGGAGCCCGCACCCTTGATGTGGATGTTGCCCGCAAAGTCGTTGGCCGTGGTGTTGCCGGCCTGCCAGTAGAAGTTGCCGCCGCCGCCGTGCTCGAAGGTCAGCGTGTCATTGCCCGAGCCTGCGCCGGGGCCGGTGACGATGCCAGTATTCTGGAAGCCACCATGCACGCCGCCGCCGGTGGTGCGCAGGATCCGGAGCGGGCTGTTCAGCGTGGTGGCACCGGTGACGTTCTGCGCCCAGCTGTTCGAGACGATCGCGGCATCGGTCACGCCGCTGCCCACCGTCACCGTGGCGAAGGAGGGAGTGGCATTGTTGAAGAAGACATTCGGTGCGGTTGCGCCGCTGCTGGCATCACCGATGATCAGGCTGGCGGTCGGCTGCAGGGTGGTGGCGTTGTCGAGCTGCAGGCGGCCTTGGGAAACGGTGATGGCAGCGGCGTAGTTTGAGTTGCTCAGGATCAGGGTGCCTGCGCCGGTCTTGGTCACATTGCCAGCGCCGCTGATGGCACCGCTCGCTGTTAGAGTGCGATCCGCGGCCACGTTCCATTGTTGGGGCGCGCCGAGCGAGAGTGCATTGGCCAGCGTCAGGTCCTGCGTGGCCGCGCTCATGTCGATCCCCGCAGAGCCGAGCGTGAGCGTATTGCCGCCACCGATGCTGATGGCACCGCCGGGATTCGCGATGCGGATGCCGCTCCAGGATGCGTCCGCTCCCATGGCAGACGCATTCGCCGCGGTGACGGTGGCATCCCATACGCCCACATCGCCGCCGGCGGGAGCGTTGCCGCCATTCCAGCTCAGGCCGCTGTTGAGTGGCGTGGTGTTGTCGAGCTTGGTGATATCGGCCGCCTGGCAGACGACCGCGAGGCCGAGGCTGGAGACGAGAAGTGTCGCGCGCGACACGCGGTGGACGGGAATGGAGCAGGGTTTCACGGTGTGGCTTCTAGGTTGGGTCGGAGTCCATGCCGGGGAGCGGACGGGAGGTTTTGAGGCCTGCCACTCTCCCATGGATCATCCCTGATCGTGCCACGCCTCGCTTTGTGAGACCTCCGCTCCCTTGTCGAAAAACCAATACGGAATTTGCTCGTCTACCTTATTGGCATGTCCCGGTGGGCATCCGGGGATCTGCCGCGGCGGATCCTCGCCGCGGGCGGAAAAGAATGGGGCGGGAGGCAGTTCCCCCGAATCGCCTCCCGCCCCGTTTTTCTTTTCTCCTGCCAGCCTGGAACCCAATAAACCGGACTTGGCAGGGAAAGTGACTGATTTGCTCGATCTGTAGCTGGGCTGCCCCAATGAAATGAGCCCTGCCGTGATCGGTCGCCGGCTGCCACGCTTCGCGTGACGGCCCCGGCAGACGAGCAGGAGGTTGGCAGATCCGCGGGGGAAAACCTCCCGATTGTTGCGGAAAAACCGATACTTATCTTATCGGATCTAACAGATCCTCCGACGTGTGTTCAATACAGCTTGCGACCGTAGACGAGGAAGTTCCGCAGGTGGAAGCGGCCCGGTGGCTTGCTGGCGTCAGCCGGGGCCTGGCGCTCGAGACGCACGTAACGGCAGCGCGGGACCTTGCCCTTGAAGTCGATGCTCATCACGGCCTCCGCCTTGTCGCAAGTGGCGACCTCGGTCCAGGTCTTGCCATCGGAAGAGACCTGCACCTTGAAGGGCACGGCCCACTGGAACTCCTCTTCTCCGGGCTTGTACTCGTAGCGGTTCACGGCCACGATGCCGGAGATCTCCGCCTCGCCGGCGAGCATGACCTGAGCCCAGGGCCTCGGCTCGTTGTTGGTATCGAACCAACCGGGTGCGCTGCCATCGAGGATCGCGCGGTAAGAGAGAGGGCGGTCGAACTGGCAGGCGCTGCTGGTCTGCAGCAGGCCGTCCTTGGAGAGCAGAGTGCCGTAGCCGGTGAACTTGGAAGGCCAGGCCTTCACTTGCTCGGGAGTGAGGTGGACCTCGCCGGGCTGGAGCGGCGGCAGGAAGCGCTCTGACATTTCCGTCCACAAGCGCCATGAGGCGAGGTCACCGGCCTGCGATGCGGAGCGGATGCCAGCATTGATTTGCTCGCGCATGCGGTCGGTGCCCACGCTGCCGCCCTGGGCGGAGAAGAAGCTACCGACGGCCTTGGCATAGGCGGCGGCGGTCTCGGGCTTGGCGGCGAAGTAGGTGCGTCCCCAGTTCAGCACGTCGCCGAACACGCGGTTGGCGTTGGGATCGGTGTTGAAGTGGATGCTGAGCAGCTTCTCGAAGAAGCTTGCGGCCAAGGCGGGATCACCGAGCGAGGCGGCTTGCTGGTTGAGCACGGCGGCCAGGTTGTAACCCATGTACTTCGGGGCCTTGGCCTGGGTGATGTGACGGTGGCATTCGAGCAGGAGCGCCAGCCGCTCGGCGGGCTTGAGCGAGGGCGCGACCTTGCCGTAGCAGCGGTCCACCAGTGCCCATGCCGCTTCATGATAGGGCGCGTAGGCCGCGGCGATCTGGCCGATGAGTTTCTGCCAGGTGCCGTCCGGCAGCTCCTCCGCATTCTCGAAGGTCTTGATGGTCTCTAACAGAAGTGGGTAGTTGATCGGTTGTGCGGCGATGGCCTGCAGGTAAGCACCGGACCAATCGGAATTCCACGCGGCGGGGCCGGACCAAGTCACGGCCAGCGAGCGCGCACCGCCTGCCTGGCCATACTCCAGCTTCACGGGGTGGGTGCCGGCGCGCAGCTTGAGCTCCACCGGGGCTTGATTGCCGGGGATGACCTGGTGGCCGACCGTGAGGCGTGCCTGGTCATCGCCCTGCACTTGCACGAGGAAGGGTCCATCGCCGGAGAGCTCCACCTCACCCTCCCAGACGATGCCGAAGTTATTCGGATCGGCTGGCAGCAGCGGGGAGAGCTCGAAGTTGTTGGTCGTGCCGCTGCTCACCGGCTGGAGCTTTACGAGATCATCGATCTTGCCGCCGGGCAGGGCGTAGACGGCATACTTGAGGCCGGGCATCACCCGCACCATCGGACGCCGCCGGTCCAGGAAGACGTGGGCCGCCCACTCGAGCTGCGAAGATTGCAGGAAGGCGGGGTGATCGCCATGCACCACTTCATAGAGCCGGTGCATGGTGGGGAAGCCGGTGCCTTCATAAACGGAAGCGCCGTTGGTCTCCGGGCCGGAGACGTCATTGCCGGTCGGCCATTCATCCCCCACGCGGACGACGTAGGCGCAGTGCGCGGGCTGGCCCACCGTGGTGGACATCACGCCATGCGCCTTGGTCACTGCGGCACCGAAGCCGGAGAGCGTGCCACAGACCCCGCCGACGACGCGGTGGATGGGGAAGGGGCGGTCGCCGGTGCCGGTGCCGTAGACGTGTGTCCACGGATCGATGAAGCCCCAGCCCTGCACCGAGTAGCCGTAGACGTTCGGATCGATGTAGGCGATGCCCCAACAGGCACCGAGGTAGTCGCCGAGGCGCTGCTGCATGGTATCGACGAGGAAGCGGTAGTCGCGCGCGGTGCCCTCCAGCGGCACGGCCCAGCGCATCTCGCGGCTGTCGAGCTGGTCGAAGGAGGCGTGAAGAAGGCCCTCGCGGTGGGTGCGGATGACATCCCGGTAGCGGTCTAACAAGCGGTAGCGGTTCATGTCGCCCGCGGCCAGGGCCAGTGCGGTGGCGAGGGTACGATAGAGCGGTTGGTCGAGCTCGGGGCTGTTGTGATGGAGGAAGCGCAGGTTCTCGATCGCCTGCGGCCACTTGGCATCGTCGTTTGCCAGGAAGGATTCCATCCACTCGGTATCGGTGGTGAAGGCTTCTAGGAACTTGGCTCCGCCCGGGCTGGCGGCGATGCCATCGATGGTCTCCGCGCCACAGCGGCGCAGCAACTCGTGCCGGGCGAGATCGCGGCGCGCGGTGCCCTCGCTGAGTGCCAGCTTGAGCGGGCGGGCGCGGTCCTTGGAGAAGGCGGCCGCGAGCTTGTCGCGCAGGTCGCGCTGGATCTTGAAGTGATCGGCGCGTGTGGCGGTGGTGTCCGCGGCTTCGGTGAAGAGCGGCTCGATCCCGAAGCGGCCGGAGTTGTCGGTCTGGCCGCCAGCGGCTTCGATCTCGGCGATGAAAGTGTAGGGGTGATCCGCCTGCCATGCGGCGCAATCGAAGGTGGCGTCGAGCGCTTGCTTGTTAGGGCCGAGTTCCGTGTCCGGCTTGGCCTCGGCGATCGCCTTGTCGCCATCGAGCAGGGCGAGGCGCTTGATCTTGACCGCGGAGGCGCCGCCGGTGCGCGCGAGGCTGATGCGGTAGCTGCCCGCGTGATCGAAGAAGTAGCCGGTGTCCTGCATGCGCCAGATGTTAAGCCCGGCCTTCACTTGCTCCGGCTTCCACCCGTAGGTCAGGTAGGGCGTGGCGCTCTTCCCATACATGCCGGTGTAGCCGCGCGCGCCGATGCCCCAGAAGGTATCGGGATCGAGGCTGGCGATCTCCTGCTGGATGCGGAAGCGCTCCTCCTCGTGGCCCTTCCAGCTTTTGTAGATGTGGAACTTGGCCACCATCATGCGCTGGATGTTCTCGTGGCTGAGGACCTTGTTGCGCGGATCGGCCAGTTCCTTGTCCACGCGGGCGAGGGCTTCCTGATAGTCGGCGTCTGTTAGAGCGCGCTTGCCGCCCTGGGTGTCGAGCGCCTCGTTCCAGGCGGGCTTGGCCCAAGGCACGCCGCCCTTGGGATCACTGGAGAAGTCAAGCCAGCGGATCGCGCCACTCACATCCTGCGGATCGGCGGCGCGGATCTGGTCCTGCACCGGCTTGTAGCAATTGCCATTGCCGGGCCAGTTTGCGAAGCCGAGGACGTCCAGCGCCTGGCGCAGTAGCTCCGCCTGCTGTGGGCCCTGCGCCTTGGCAGCCTGGGCAAGACGCTCGTCACGGGCGATGCGGGTCTCGCGCAGCTTCTTCAGCTGTGCTGCCAATGTGGTCGCTGTTAGATCGCTGCGTGGCGTGTCGAGCGCGGCGATGGCGCGGCCGGCATCATCGGTCAGGGCGATCCGCGGGCAGCGGCTGCCATCCCACCACGTGAAGGTCGCGTTGCGCGCGGCCAGTGACTGCGCATCCGCCACGCGGCCGAGGGCAGCCGCAAGCGGGGCATCGTTGATCAACGCGGCACGAAGGCAGGCGGGCACGTGGTTGTTCCACTGCGAGCGACAGGCGAGTGTGATCTTGAGGTTGGCGCCCGGGCGCAGGGGCTTGTCGAGGGCCAGCATCAGCACCCGCGGCTGTCTGGTATGCGTGCCAGCGTTCCAGATCTGGTCCACCTTGTCGGTCACGCCATCGATCAAGTTCGCGGCGGAGGAGTTTTGCTCGTTCGAGCTGCCCCAGGCGCGGGAAATGGGAAGCGTTTGTCCATCGCTGTTGATGCTGACTTCGCTCAGAGCGAAGTTCCCGTTCGAGGCACGCCCGGCACCACCGTTAGGCAGTGAGGGGTCGGGCAGGAAATCGAGGCGCAGGACTTGCCCGCCACTGTGGCAACGGAGATTGAGGATCACCTCGTCTTGTGCCGGATTGTGCTCGCCCTTGGGGTCATCTAACAGCCATGCACCGTCACCGCGCTTCTTGAAATTCGCGCCCCCCTCCGTGCGCGCGGAGGCGAGTTCATCATCCGGCAGTTTCGCCCCGGCAGCGGTGGCGCCGAGGAAGCGGGATAGGCCGGCGCCGCTTTCACCGGAGCCGAGCGGCGCAGCACCCGCTTGCTCCGGCCGGTCCACCGTGACGAGCACGAAGCCCTCGCCAAGCGCCTCCGCGAACTCCGGCGTCTGCCACACCTGGCGGTTCAGCGTTTCGCCGAGGCGGTTCCAATCGCTGCCACGCTGGAGCACCACGATGTCGCTGCCGGTGGGCTTCGCGAGTTCGAGCGCCTCGGTGAAGTCCTTCGCGCGGATCGCGGGCGCGGCACTGAGTGTCCCCAAGGGCAGGAGCGATAGGCACAGGAGGCGGGCAGCTTTCATGGGAACTCGCTATCCTACCCGCCCGCCCGGACATCCACTGATGCTCAGTGGACGAAAAACGCGTGTTCTCTTGCGCCGCTGGAGCGGCTCAACGGACGAAGGCCTTCAAGGTCGCACAGCGCTGGCCCTCGGATTCGCCATAGGGTCGGATGGTGTAGAGCCCGACCGATGCGGGCACGATGAAGGTCTCCGCGTAGTGGACGACGAAGGGCTCGAAGGCACCCATCGGGCTCTCGACGATTGCCTCGCGGCCCTCGACGAGGTTGAGCACGTTCAGGTTGCCCTTGGTGTGATGCCAGACCGTTTCCGTGAACCAGTGGCGGCGTGTCTCGATGAACTCGGACTCGTGGAGGCCGGTGCGTTCTTCCACCCAACCTTGGCCGCTGGCGACGGGCTCGATGCGGTTGATGAGGTTGCGCTCCGTCCACTCCCGGTCGCGGTCGAATTGCAGGACTTCCTTGCCGTGCTGCAGGTGGATGGGGCGCGGCTTGCCATCGAGCCCGAGCCGGGCCCAGTCCCAGAGCTTGAAGGTGAAGATGTAGGGCGTGGCGCTGATCTCGAGCACCATGCTGCCGGAGCCGGAACAGTGAATGGTGCCGGCGGGGATGAGGAAGTGGTCGTGCTTCTTCGCGGGCCATCGGTTGGCGTAGGTGTCGGCAGGAAAATGTCTGTTAGGGATGCTCTGTGCAGTCTCCAGATCGGCGAGAAGCGCATCGGGATCCACGCCGTTCTTGAAGCCGAGGTAGACGCAGGCTCCCGGCTCTGCATCGAGCATGTAGTAGCTCTCGTCTTGCGTGTAGGTCATCCCGAACTTGTCGCGGATGTACTCGTTCAGCGGGTGGACTTGCAGTGAGAGATTGCCGCCGCCGATGGTGTCGAGGAAGTCGAAGCGGATCGGGAACTCAGCGCCGAAGCGGGTGTGGACCTTCTCGCCTAACAGTTCCAGCGGATGCTGGAAGACGAGGTTGATCGAGGGGATCTCGAAGTCCTTCACATCACCAAAGGCGAGCAAGAGGCTGTTCTCCTCCGGCACGCAGTCGAAGCACCAGCCGTAGTTCCTGGCGGAGCGGTCGAGATCGCAGACTTCCATCATCCACTGGCCGCCCCAGGGCGCGGGATCGAAGAAGGGCACCACGCGGAAGGGCCGGCTGGCGGCACGGCGCAGGCCCTCGCGCACGGCAGCGCCGCTCGCCAGCTTCGGCTTGGCGGCGGTGTTGGTGTCGAGCACGTAGTCGCAGCGGTCTAACAGCGGCAGCTTGAAGCGGTCCGCCACGCGCCAGTCGACGAAGAAGGCGCGCTTGTATTGGAGATTCGCGGCGAGGTTGCGGTTGTGGGCACCGAGGTTGGGCGACTCATTGCGGCGGAAGCGGAGCTGGGCTTCCCAGCGCGCGAGGTCGGCGTAGACGAGGATGCTAGCCTCGGGTGCCACCAGCGAGGCACCGCAGCCGACGACCAAGGTTAGGCCGCGGGCGGACTTCGCTTGCTCCCGCAGCTTCGTGAGGCGCTCGTCATCGAAAAAGTCCTGAAGCTGAAGGGGGCAAATGAAGCCGAAGACCGGGTCATCCCCACCGAGGTAGGGGGCGATCAGTTGATCGATTTCTTCCGGCTCCTTCATGGCCGGTGCCGCCACGAGCGCCAGTTCGGGCTTGAGCCGCGTCGCCAGCTCATTGGCCAGCCTCCGTTCGTCCACACCCGGATAGCATTCCACGACCAGCAGCGGGGCAGGGGAGTTGCAGCGGCTCAGGGCGGCAACGAGCTCCCGCGCAATGGCCGCCCAACCGCTGTGGCATTCATGACCGGGAACATCGATGCAAGGCAGCTTGTCGTAATTGGAAGCGTTGAGAACGGGCATGCTCGGTTCTCACGAGAGTGCCTCATTCCGCGGCGCGTGGCTGACACCGGGTTGCCGAAAGACACGTATTGCTTTGACGGGACAAGGGCGTGGGAGGGGGCAAGGGAGTATCGGATTTCCTGCAAGGGAGGGGAAGTATCGCGACGCGGCTCCCCTAGCATGCCCGGTCGAAATCCATGACCCTTTCCCCGTCTCTCCACGCCGGTGCCTTTCTCACTCTCACACTCTGCTGTGCTTCCGCGCAGATCCAGAGCAGCATCGTGGCGGAGAAGCTGCGGGACCCGATGGAGATCGCGGTGGCACCGAACGATGACCTGATCGTGATCGAGCGCGAGGGACAGGTGCTGCGCGTGCGCCCGTCCACGGGTGGTGTGTTTGAGATCGGCACGGTGCCGGTCACCGCGCTGCGGGAGAGCGACCGGAATTCGCCGTGGGCCCGGGAAGACGGCCTGCTCGGGCTGGCGCTTGATCCGGGCTTCGCGAAGAACCGCCGGCTCTATCTCTACTACAGCCATCCGGAGAAGATGCTGAACCGCCTGTCGCGCTTCGAGCTGAGGGACGGCGCGCTCGACCTCGCCTCGGAGAAGATGCTCTTCGAGATCCCGACCGACCGCCGCGACAAGGTCTGCCACCAAGCGGGGTCGCTCGCCTTCGGGCCGGACGGCTTGCTTTACCTGAGCACCGGGGACAACACGAACCCCTTCGAGAGCGGTGGCTATGCGCCGATCGATGACCGCGACGGGCGCGAGCACACCAATGCGATGCGCAGCGCGGGCAACACGAATGACCTGCGCGGCAAAATCCTGCGCATCAAACCGACCGAGAGCGGCTACGAGATCCCGAAGGGCAATCTCTTCCCGCCCGGCACGGACAAGACGCGGCCGGAGATCTATGCGATGGGTTGCCGCAATCCCTTCCGCCTTTCGATCGATCCCAAGACGCGGGTGGTCTACTGGGGCGAAGTCGGTCCGGATGCCGGTGGTGCGGGGCCGAATGGTCCTGCAGGGCATGACGAGGTGAACCAGGCGAAGCAGGCGGGCAACTTCGGCTGGCCCTTCGTGATCGCGAACAACAAGCCCTATCCGATCGTGGACTTCAGCACGGGCAAGCCAGGTGAGATGACCGATCCGGCCAAGCCGAAGAATCCCGGCAAGCACAACAGCGGCCTGGTGGATCTGCCGCCCGCGCAGCCCGCCTTCATCTGGTATCCCTACGCACAGAGCCAGGAATTCCCGTTGGTGGGCGGTGGTGGCCGCAATGCGATGGCCGGGCCGGTCTTCTACTATGATGATCGTAGGAAGTTCAACCTGCTCGACCGGAAGGACGACCACACGCTGCTGACCTACGACTGGATGCGCGGCCGGATGTGGAAGGCCAAGCTCGACCGCGAGGAGAAGCTCGAAAAGCTGGAGCCGCTGATGGACCAGCTCATGCATCCGATGGACCTGGAGATGGCCGCCGATGGCACGCTCTGGCTGCTGGAATACGGCGGCGACTGGTACTTCAACAAGAATGGGCGCATCCGCAGCCTGCGTCCTGCCGATGGCAACAAGCCGCCGACCATCACCATCGCCCCGAGCGGCAACACCTACACGGCCACCGTGGTCGATCCCGACAAGGACCGCGTGAGTGTGGAGTGGTGGCTGACCCAGGGCGTGAACGAGACGAAGATCGGCAGCGGCGAGACGGTGACGCTTACCGCCGGCGGCTCCGAACTGCGCGCAGTGGCGACGGATGCGAAGGGGGCCATCGCCGTGGCCCGCGTGGCGCTGCAAGAGGAGCAGACGCTGCCACCGCTAGCGCTCGAGCTCGCGGGCAAGCCGGAGAAGCTCGGCTTCGGTGAGGAGCTCGCCTTCACCATCAAGGGGGCGGCAGATCCGGGGAAGCTGGTGGTCCGCGCCCGCTACATCCCGCCGACCGGCCACGATGCCGGCGGGCCACAGCTGGCCACGGACATCGAGAAGCTGCTGACCTCGCGGCAATGCTTCGCCTGTCATCAGGTGGACAAGACTTCCGTGGGCCCGGCCTACCTCGATGTGGCGATGAAGTACCGCGATCAGGCCGACGCTGCGGCACGCTTGCAGGCCAAGCTGAAGAGCGGCGGTGGCGGCGTGTGGGGTGAGGTCCCCATGCCCCCGCAGGCTGCGGTGATGGATCCGGAAGCGGAGACGCTGATCCGGGCGATCCTCGGCCTATCCGAAGGGATGGCGGAGGCACGTGGCAGCGGCTCCGGCAAGCTGCGTCTGGCCATCCCAGCTGGGAATCCTCAGCCGGGCGGAGCCTGGGAGATCACCGCGGAGGCGCCCGGCCACACTGCGGCACGCCTGCGGGTGGCGGCTAAGTAAGCGCCAGGGGACGGCCATGCAAACGAGTAGTGGACCCCGCGGTCCGCTTCCGCCTTCATTGATTCATGAAGCTCCCGCGTCTTTCCCTGCTGTTGATGCTTCCGGGCTCGCTTGCCTTTGCGCAGGAGATCCGGACCGATCAGCTGGCCGTGAGCTACGATGCCCCTAGTGGCAGCTTCTCCGCGACGGATCGTGTGACGGGGCGGCGCTTCGTGAACCAGGGATGGCTCGATCGTGTCGAGCCTAACAGCCCTGCGGTGGTGAAGGAGACGAGCGATCCGGTGTTCGGCTCCGGCTCGCAGCTTGTCATTGCCCACGCTGGGGCAGGGGAGACGCGGCTGGAGCTCTATCCGGGCCTGCCCTTCATGGTGGTCCGGGAGATCCTCGCCAATGCCGGCGATGAGGAGCTCGATGTTCGCCACGCCGTTCCCACGAGCTTTTCCCTGGATCTGGGCAAGCCTGCCGCGGAGCTGGTGACGATGGGCACCGCCGGACTCAAGCAGGTCGCGAAGAATCCCGGCTCCTACCTCTTTCTCACCTTGGCCGATGCGGCAACGCGCGAGGGCGTGGTGGCCGGCTGGCTGACCCATGAGCGCGGGGATGGCGTGCTCTTCTCAAACACCGGCAAGTCCGGGGCCGCGGAGTTCAAGGCGCAGATCGACTACGGCCATCTGCGCATCGCGGCGGGGAAGTCCGAGGCCATGGAGACACTGCTCATCGGCCACTTCGCGGATGCGCGCTTGGGCCAGGAACTCTTCGCGGATGCGCTCAAGCGGCAGTATCATATCCAGCTCCACCCGCAGGTGAATGGCTACTGCACCTGGTACAGCGAGGTGGGCGGCCTCACCGATCCCAAGCGCGGTGCCGGCGCCCTGAACGAGAAGGACATCGTCACGCTCGCGGACTTTACCGCCAAGGAGCTCAAGCCCTACGGCTTCTCCTTCATCCAGATCGACGACGAATGGCAGGACGGCGCGACGAATCCGGATGGCTCGCGGATCAACGGGCCACGCCGCGGCTTCACCCGCCACAGGCCGGATGGCCCCTATCCCTCCGGCATGGCCGCCACCGCGAAGAATCTAACAGACCGTGGGCTGACCGCCGGGATCTGGTTCCTGCCCTTTGCCGCGAACCATCAGGACAAGGACTTCCCGAGGGAATGGTTCATGCAGCGCCGCGATGGCATGCCCTATGAGACCACTTGGGGCGGCACTTCCCTCGATGTCACCCGGCCGGAGGTGCAGGACTACCTGCGGAGGCTGGCAGGAACCATCCGCGGCTGGGGCATCCGCTACTTCAAGATGGATGGCCTGTGGACCGGCGCCTGTGCGGAGCAGGTCTATGTGAACGACGGCTACATCGATGACGACTTGGGCAACAACAAGCCCTTCCACGATCCCGGCGTGACGAACATCCAGGCCCTGCGCCTGGGCCTCAAGACACTGCGCGAGGGTGCCGGGCCGGATGTGTTTTTCTCAGGCTGCAACACGAGCCAGAACATGCGCTCGCTGGGAGCGGTGATCGGCCTGGTGGACTCCATGCGCATCGGCCCGGACAATGGCTTCGAGTGGCAGGACTGGCGGAAGGAGACCATGCACTTCGAGGGCGGCGGCATCATCACCGGTCCCATCCGCGCCAATCGCCTGTATTTCCTTCACGGCCGCGTGTGGTGGAACGATCCCGATCCGGCCTATGTGCGCCCCGCGGTGAAGCTGGAGCACGCGCGCCTGCTGGCCTCGTGGGTGGCGGTGGCGGGGCAGTTCAATCTGAACAGTGACTGGCTGCCGGGCTTGCCAGCGGAGCGGCTGGAGATCCTGAAACGCTGCATGCCCAGCCATGCCGCCCAAGCGCGGCCAGTGGATTACTTCGATACGCCCATGCCCTCCATGTGGCTGCTCACGGATGCTTCGCAAGCCGTGCGCCGCGATGTGCTCGGCCTCTACAACTGGGACTCCACCGACAAGAGCCTGGCCTGCGATGCGGCAAAAGCGGGACTGAAGGCGGGCACAACCTATCACGCCTTCGACTTCTGGGCGAATGCGTCGCTGTCGGACTTTGCGGACCGCTTTGAGTTTTCGGTCCCGAAGGAGTCCTGCCGGATCATCGCGGTGCGCGAGGCGGAGGATCATCCGGTGTTGGTGAGCACCTCGCGCCATGTCACGCAGGGTATCGTGGATGTCGTGGATGAGAAGTGGAGCGACTCCACACTGTCTGCGACATCGAAGGTGGTGGGCGGCGATGCTTACGAGTTGCGCATCGCGGGTGTGAAGGAGGACTGGAAGTCTGTATCGGCCAGCGTTTCTGCGGATGACCAAGCAGCGGGCGTGAACATCCTGCCCATGGAGTCAGGAAGCGGATGGCTGTATCTCAAGATCCTCAGCAAGGAAAGCCGGGAGGTGAAGTGGGCCGTCGGCTTTGAGCGCTGAAGCAGCTTTGCTCAATTGCTTCCTTCTTCCATCAGCCGTTCCGGAATCGCCTTCAAGGTCACCTGTCCCTTGGGCGTGGTGAAGAGGAAGAGATAGGAGCGGAAGCGGCGGTCCACGGCCCAGCGGGTGCTCTGCACCGGCTGCCACTTGTCATCCTTGCCGTGTGTTAGGATCTGCACCGGCAGCATGTCGTCCTTCTGGGTGGCGGGCAGTGACAGGAGGCGCTGCCCGCCTGCGGCCAGGCGCTCTGGCTGGGCCTCACCGTAGCGCACGGCGATTTCACCGGGGCAGAGGTTGAAGGTGTAGGTGGAGCCTCCGCTGAAGCCGCTGCCGGGCAGGACCACGGCACGACCTTGGTAACCCTTTTCTGCTGGCACGATCAGCAAGAGCAGGTGATCGCGTCCTTCCGTGGGGATTTTCACCGAGAAGGCCGGCTTTTCATCGCCTGCCGCGCCGAAGAAATCGACCATGCTATCCTCGCGCAGCGTGGCCTTGAAGGGGCCGCCGATGTCGTTCTTCGGAATGCGGACTGCCGTCTTCGCCTCACCGGAGCTCAGCTGGAACTCCGGCGGCGGGGCAGCCGAAGGGTCGAAGCAAACGGCGCGGAAATTGACGGTCGATTCGGCGGCGCAAGCCGTCCCGGCCAAGGCGGCGAGCAGGATCAAGGAGTGGCGCAAGGGATTCACGGGCGGCAAAGAAGGCGAGATGTTAGATTTCTTCCGCCGGCAGCCAGCGGAAGGAGACAAGATTGAAACGGCGGCCGAAGCTGCGGTTCACGGGCGAGCTGAGGGAGGTGGCGATCACTTCGGGAAGATCGGCTTTCGCATCGAGATAGTCGGGCACGCGCTGGACCACGGCCTCGCACCAGGCGCGTGCGGTGACTTCGCCGCTGGCATTCGTGGCTTCCCCGTAGCCGCGGACCACGAAGGTATCCGAGCGGGCATTCAGCACCGGCGCAATCGGTCCGAGCAGGTCCGCCTGGGTCACGCAGGCGGGCGCGCACTCGTAGCGCGAGCCCATGGCGGCGCGGCGGTTGGTGTAGGAGGCCTCGGCCAAGTCCCCGCTGCTGATCTCCGGAGTACGATAGTCCTCGTTGATGTTCACCTTCGGATCATCCAGCGCGGCCTGCAGCGCACCGCGCAGCGTGCGGTCATCGCTCTCCGGACCCAGGCGGCGGTTCACGAATTCCGCCAGCGAGCGGAAGGGCCCGCGGGACTTCACCTGGCGCACGATCGCTTGGGCGAGGGCCTCGATCTGGTCCTCTTTCAGCTCGCGATAGCCGGTCCAGCGCTGGTTGCTGCCGTTGCCGCCGCTCGCATCATCCGCGGAGCCGGCGTTCGGCATGGTGAAGTGGCTGACCACGTAGTCGCCCTCGCCGTCCACGCGCGGCTTGCCGCCGCTGCCATCGAGGATCGCCATGTGCTTGCGGTGGCCGGCGGCGATCAGGTTCTTCCAAGCCGGGACCGACACCGAGTTCACGTTGAAGCCGCCATCCACCATCAAGGCTCCCGCGACCTTCTTGTGAGCCGTGGCCGTCGGCTTGGTGCCGCTGACCAGGTCGCGGACCACGGTTGTGGCAGGGCGGGAGAGATAGGCGCGGTAGCGTTCATTGGGCAGTGGCTCGTCCTTCTCATAGAAATTGCGCACCACCGTGCCGACATCCAGCTTGGTGCCGCTACGCAGCAGCCCATCCTTCGGCGACATCGAGCTGAAGAAGTAGTCATCCCACAACAGGTTGTTCGCGGCATAGCTGCGGTCGATGTTCGGACGGTCGAGGAAGGCATCCTTCGGGAACTTCTGGCCGCGGATGGTGCCGCCGCTGTTGTTCATATACATGTCCACCCAGAAGGGCCAGCCGCTGGTCTTCTTGACCGAATCCGAGGCCACGCCGGGCGAGGCGAAGGAATTCCCGATCGCGTGGTTCTGCATGAAGAAGCCGCTCGAGTAGAGGTTGTCGATCGAGGCCTGCGGCAGATGCTGGAGCTGCGCCAGCGAGGTCAGCGGTGCCATCGGGATCTCCATGTCCGTGATCCACGACTGCCCGCCCAAGGGTGTGTGGCTGCCGCCGAAATAAGTGTGGGTCGGATCATCCGGCGCCACCTGCAGGTAGCTGGAGGCTTCTTGGTAGGAGTTGATCGATTCGAAGCTCAGCTTGTAGCCGCTGGCCAGGAAAGGCGTCTTGCCTCCGGCATTGGTCGCACCCTGGAAGCAATGGGCGGGAATGCACTGCGACCAGGTCTTGTTCGGCAGGTCTTCCTCATCGGTCGCCTTGAGCTTGGCGTCCATCACCATGAAGGGCCGCGGGGCGTTCAGGACCTCGCCGAAGGTGGTGCTGGCTCCGTTGTTCGAGAGCTTGTTGGGATTCGGGCTGTCCTTCTGGTAGCGCCACGAGAGCTTGGACGACCACTCGTAGGTAGGCCAGGAACCGTCATTTTCCTGGCAGTGGTTGCCGCGGATGTCGAAGGTCGATTGATAGCCGCCGCCAGCGGCGAAGGCGGTGCCGCCGTTCTCCCACAGCTTGACCCGGGTGCGGATCTCCAGACGGTCGGAGGCCTTGCCCGTGACCGTGATCTGCGTCTCGTTGCCTCCGCTGCTGCTGCCATTGCCCCATTCGCCACCGGCGAAGGACTGCGTGTAGCGGAAAGGCACCGTGTCCATGTAGTGGGCATAGTGGATCTTGATCGCCGTGAACCAATTCCAGCGGATCGGCGAGAGCATTTTCGCCTCACCGGCGCGCAGCTTGAGCGGCTTGTCGAGGATGGGCCGCACGCCATTGCCGGCACCGCCATTGCGCCAGTCGAAGGTGCCCTTGACCTGGCCGTTCACCACGATGTCGTGCTCCATCGGCATCGCGGTCCAGAGCATGTTGTACTCGGGGACCACCAGATCCACGTTGTAGGGATTCCACAGCGTCATCACCGGGTAGGCGTTGAAGCGGACCGCCAGTTTGGTGGGATCGTTCGGGTCAGCCTTGGTGCTGTAGCTGATGAAGAGCAGGCAGCGGACGAGCACCGGTGAGGGGCGCAGCGTGCCGGTATTCCAGCGCTGGTTGACCTGCTCGTCCGGCTGCACGTCGTTGCTGCCGTTGAAGGCGGTCAGGGTCGGCCGCCCGTTCTCGATCGTCACCTTGTTCCGCAGCTTGGTCCAGTAGGCCAGGCTCTTCCAGGAAAGCACGTCGTATTCGGTCTCCTCGCTCAGGGCGATTTTCCCGTTCGGGCCCAGCGGGCCGGCGAGCGTGGCGGAGGGCCAGGCAGGCATGGTATCGAAGGTCCGCTGCTCCATGAACAGGCTCAGGTCCTCGCGCAGGGAACCCTTCACCACATTGGTGAGCACGCTGCGCGGGTAGGGCGAGAGGTCGTGGAAGTAACCGCCCTCCGGCAGCTTGCCACTCTTCAGTGCCAGCGGCGTTTCGCCCCGGGTGATGACCTTGGCGGCTTCTTCAGTATTTGCCGGGAAACCTTTCTCCACCGCTTCCATGCCGTAGGCACCGGGTGTGCAGGTGGAGGCTAACAGATCCGCCACAGCTGGTACCGGCGCTCCCTTCGCGCTGGCGGGCGAGCTGGGATTGATGAAGCCCTTGCAGTTCTCATCGCTGACCCACCAGGCCAAGCGACCGCGCCCGCTTTCGCTTGCTTGGTTCACGGCGATCCGGCCTGCCTTCACGCTATCTTCCGGCTTCTCGCCCTGGACGAGTGCGATCTCATCCCCGAAGCTGCCGCTGTCCGCGAAGCTGGTATTGCGCAGAGCCTTCGGATCCTTGTTCGAGGCCAGCCAGCCACGGAATGACTTCTGCCGGTCATAGTCGGGCGTGGCGCGACCGAGCCTTTCGTCGCGCGCATTCCAGATGCCGGTCAGGTGCCCGTTCGCGAGCTGTGATCCATTGTCCTCTCCGGAACTCATGATGCCTGCGGGTGCGCTGATCCGGCGGTCCGGGCCCATCTCCTTCTGCAGCACGCCGATGGCCAGCATCAAGGCCAGGCGGGCGTTCGAGCGCGCCGTGGTCATCTCCGAGGCACGGCCGGTACTACGCAGCGAGATCGTGGAAATTCCGAGTAGGCCGACGACGAGGATCATCATCAGCACCATCAGGGCCAAGGTGACCAACAAGGCGAAGCCGCGGGCAAGGGGCTTGCGGCGCATGGGCCTAACAGATAACTCCGGCGCTTGAGGAGGAAGGTGGCATTTCTTCATGCACTGAAGCCCGCCTTGATAGCGGATTGGCGTGCTGCTGTCGCATGCAGGCTTGAGGGAATTCCGATACTGCCTTGCCCGTAAGAAGGCGAATCCGGTCCGGCGGAAAATGCGGGCAGCGCGAGACGCGATCCGGGAATAAGGAGTCATGATGGAAGGCATGGAGTGAGGGCTTGCTGAAGCGGGGCTGCTTCCACGGCGCCATGGCGGGGAACCGGGAAGCGGTGGCAAAGGCCCGAGGATTGCCACTCCCCGCATTGGCGTATTCCGCCGGGAAAATCCCTCAATCGATCGGAAGAATTCGCGAAGTCACCGGCCTGCGCGGGCGGGAGGTGGCGATCCGGCACCTTTGACATGGTGCCGAACATGCCGGGATGTCATCCAAGCCGCTACGGAGCTTGGATGAAATCGCTATACATTTTGTCCAAGCGCCGCGGGAGCCTAACGCCCGCTGCCGTCCTGACCCTCGATCAGCGTGCCAGCCTCGCGTTCCAGGATGCGGGCGATCGCCCAGTCGACCCAGTGTCCGTTCGCGCTGCCGCGTGGATAGTGGGCATCGGGGTTGTAAAAACGGGCCTGCAGCGAGCGCGCTTCTTCGAGGTGGTCCCGTGCCGCTTCCGCCTGGCCGAGGCGAAAGGCCGCCATGGCGGCGAGGGCGCGGCAGCCGGCGAGCCGCGGTGCATTCGGAATCTTGCTGGCGAGGCTCTCGCGGCTCCGTTCCAAGGCCTCGGCATTGTCCCCGCTGCGCCACGCCATCAACGCCAGGGCGTAGGCTCCCCAGCCGGCTTGACCTGTCCGCATTTCATCCGCTGCGATCACCGTGCGGAGCGGTTCGACCTGCGGTTGCAACTGTTCCAGCAAGGCTGCGTCGGCGGGACGCAGCAGGCAGGTCCGGAGCAGGTTGGTGCGCGTCATCGGATCCGTCTCCTGGCCGTGACGTTCGATCGCTTCATGGCGAAAGCGCTCGTAGTCTGCATCGCGTTCCGCTTCCACCAGGGTGGGGCCGATCGAAAGGGGAATCCACAGCCCGGACTCCCGCTCCATCGAAAGGCCCCGTTGTTTTGCCTGGAGGAACAAGAGATAGCAATCGGCGGCCTGCTGCCAGCGCTGGCGGATGGCATTCCACTCGGCGAGCGTGCACAGCACCTTGGCCGCCTCTGCGGATGGCTCGATGGATCCCGGCGGTGTCTTGAGCAAGAGCGCGTCCGCTTCCTCGTTCTTGCCCTCTGCCAGGAGCATGGCGGCCTGCGAGATGGTTTCGAGAGCTTTGGACTGGTGAAGCAAGCGCGCTTCGTTGCGGCGAGCGTCCTCCGCGGTCTCGCGCAGGTTCATTTGGATCTGCCGTGCCTCGCGTTCGCGGATGTAGAACCAACTGGCCGTGGCAAGACCGGCGACCAGCGCGAGCGTGACCGCCGCCGCGGCCGAGAAGGCGAGCTTGTGGCGGCGCAGGAGCTTGCGGAAGAGGTAGAGCCGGCCGGGTGGGCGGGCGGTCACCGGCTCGTCATTCAGGAAACGGGTCAGGTCCAGGGCCAGACCGTTCACGGTGTCGTAGCGGCTCCTGCGGTCCTTGGCCATGGCCTTGGCGACGATGCCATCGAGATCGCCGCGCACGCCCGCGACGAGGAGCGGGGGAGTGGCGTCGCGGGCCGTGGCAGCAGCCGCGAGCCGATCCGCGGGCATGCGGGAAAGGACCACGGAGGGCGCGGGCGCTTCGTCTTCCCGCAGGATCCGCAGCATCTCGAACAGGCCGGCTTGCATCAGCCGCTTGCTGTCGAAGGGCGTGCAGCCGGTGAGCAACTCATACAGCAAGACGCCCAGGCTGTAGATGTCGCCGCGGGTATCCGGAGACTGTCCGCCCTCCGCCTGCTCCGGGCTCATGTAGGCGGGTGTCCCGGCGAACTGGCCGAAGGCGGTGGCCACCGTGTGCCCGGCCAAGCGGTCTTCGATCGCACGGGCGATCCCGAAGTCGATCACCTTGGGCATGGCGACGCCATCCTGCTGGGTGACCAGCACGTTGGAGGGCTTGATGTCGCGATGGATCACGCCCTTCTGGTGGGCATGCTGGATGGCTTGGCAAACTTGGATGAAGAGCTCCACGCGCTGCCTGATGCCAAGCCGTTGGGTATCGCAGTGATCCGTGATCTTCTCACCGGACACCAGCTCCATGACGAAGTAGGGGCGCCCGTCTTCAATCGCGCCGGCATCGAAGACCCGCGCGATGCCCGGGTGCTCCATCAGCGCCAGGGTTTGCCGCTCGGTCTCGAAGCGCGCCACGACGCCGGCGCTGTCCAGTCCGGAGCGGATCAGCTTCAGGGCGACGCGCCGCCGCACCGGTTCGAGCTGCTCCGCCAGATAGACCACGCCGCAGCCACCCTCACCGATGTGTTCCAGCAACTGGTAGCGGCCGATGCGTGAGCCGGGACCGGCGGAAATGGCCGCAGTCCCGGTGGGGAGCGTCGCGCCCATGACGGTGAGCGCCTCGGCCACGTCGCCATTGGCATCCGCACGGACCAGGGCGGCACCTTGGAAGAAGGTTTCGGCATCGCTTGCCACGGCGAGCCGCCGTTCGAGCCGCTCGCGCCGCACCTCGTCCCCGGCACAAGCACTGGCCACGAAGGCTTGGCGGGCCGCCGTGTCCTCGATAGCCTGGGCGGCATCGAAGAGGGCCCGGTCGATCTGCCTGGAATACTTGTCGCTCATTCGCGCATGCGCTTGCAGGATAAGTAGCGGATTTGCGGTCCGGATTCCCTCATCTCCGCTTCACATTTCCGAGCCGGGATCTTTCTCCGCCTCGCGGATCATCTCGAATAGCTGGATCTTGGCGTAGGCCCAGCGGCGCTCGACCGTCGCCTCGCTCACACCCAGGGTCTGCGCGGTGTCTTTGTTGGAAAGCCCGGTGAAGAACTTCAGCATGACCACCTCGGCACTCTCTGGATCTTCTTGTTCCAAGCGCCGCAGGCTCTCGTCGATCCACAGGGTCCGCTCGTCCGGGGAAGTCGCGGCCAGGTCGAACTCGGCGATGTCGATCCGTTGCCAGCCGCCGGCACGCTTGAGGGTGGCCTTCTGGCGCGCGCGGTCGATGAGGATGCGGCGCATGGCCACGGCGGCTGCGCGGTAAAAGTGGGCGCGGGATTCCCAGCCGCGGCTGTCGCCACTGAGCCGCAGCCATGCCTCATGGACCAGGGCGGTGGGCTGCAGGGTGTGGCCTGCAGCCTCGTTGCTCATCCGCGCCGCAGCCATCGCGCGGAGCTCCTCGTAGACCAGCGGCAAGAGCTGGTCGGAAGGGAGCTCCCCGGCGTCGCCAGGGTTTCGCGGGCGGGCATTGTCCACGTCCGGGATTTAGCGGGTGCGGCGGGCTTCGGCCAGCCCTCGCTGAGCCCGGGAGGCAAATATGTCCGGCAATTTGCGAAAAAAGTGAGGGAAGCGTGAGGGAATTCCGCCGCGCTTTCCGCCAGAGGGTATCGGGGCCGCCTCTGGCAAGGAGCGGTCCCACCACTTCCACACCCTCCTTCTCCCGCACTTCCCGTGATTCGCCCGTCCGCCAGAACGACCTCATCCTTGCATTCTCTCGAAGTCGAGGTCGAGACCCGGCAAGCCCGTCTCCATCATGGAGGCGGGCTTGCTATCTTGCTCGCGGCGGCTCTGCTGTTTCCCTGCCTCGCTCATGGCGGGCTGAACTCGCTCTCGATCACGGCGCTCGATTCCGACGGCGGCAACCTCTCGAACAACGGGTCACTGGTCTTCGCGTGGAACGTGAATGGCAACGCCGCTGCCACCCCGGTGGTCAACGGCATTCCCTTCGCCAATGCCCAGCCTGCGACAGTGGTTATCGTCAATTTCCCGGCGATCGTGGCTGAAGGTTCTGCGGCCACTCCCACGACGATCACGCCGGACCATTACTCCGGTCCGATGGCGGAGGTCATGAGGGACTACGTGGGCACGAATTTCAGCACCAATGGCACGGTGACCCTGAGCGGCCTGACCCCGGGTGCCGAATACCAGATCCAGTTTCTCCACCATCAGGACGTTAACGGCGGCAGCCAGCGTCGAGTGCGCTTGCTCTTCGGCACCGGACCCTCTGCCACCGCTTATGTGGATGCGGGCGACAACACAGGCTATCTCTCGACGGCGGTATTCACGGCGGACGCGAGTTCGCAATCCTTCACCCTGATTCCGGCCAGCGGTGCCCGCGCCATCCTCAATGGCCTGGTCCTTCACCAGGTGGATCTCCATGTGAACTCACCGGTGTCCCGCCAGGTGATCCAGCGTGATGGCAGCAACACCGCGGACATTCCGCTCAGCGGCTCTTATAGCGGAAGCTTCGACCGCATCGAGGCCCGTGCGGTGGTGATGGGCGGTGCGGGCAACAATGGCACAAGTACCGCGTGGAGCACCATCGATGACTCGCTCAGCGGCGGCACTTTCAGCGGCACCTTGCAGGATGTGCCAGCCGGCGGCTGGTATCAGATCGAAGTCCGCACGGTCAGCGGCGCAACGCTGGGAGCACCATCGATCGTCAGTCGTGTGGGGGTGGGGGATGTGTATTTGACCGGCGGCCAGTCGAACGCGGCCAACCGGGGAATCCCCGCCTATAGCCCGAACGTCGACCGCTTCAGCGCGCTCAATTACTCTAACGGCGCATGGTCGCTCGCCGCGGATCCGATGCCCGGCGCGAGCGTGACCAACGGCAGCTACACCGGCTCGCCGTGGTCGCGGCTCGGGGAGATGCTGGTGAACCGCGACCAGGTGCCGGTGGCGCTGGTCTGCTTTGCGGAATCGGGATCGGACGTGACCCGCTGGCTTCCTGCGAACAACGATCTCTACCCGCGCATCCGCACGGCGGTGCAGCTCTTCCCCGCGAATGGCTTCAAGGGCATCCTCTGGCACCAGGGGGAAACCAATGCGCAAGCCTCGGTGGCCACCTCGGCGGCCCAATACCAAGCTTGGCTCACCACGGTGATCGCCCAGAGCCGCAGCGATGCCGGCTGGGCGGTTCCATGGTATATTGCCGAGGCCTCGCGCATTAATGCCGGGCTTGCCTATGAGGAGCCGATCGTTGCTGGCCAGCGTGCCACGATCTATGGCGATCCCAAGGTCTTCCCAGGTGCCGTCACCGACAATTTCCACCAGGAAGGCAAGGTCAGCGATGACGGAGTCCACTTCAATGCCGCCGGTCTCGCCGACCACGCCGCACAGTGGGCGGAGGTGCTCGGCGGCACGCCCGCGCTTGCGCCAAAGAACGGGAACTTCGAAAGCAACACCGCGCTGGCCGATGGCGGTGTGGCCACGATTGATAACGCCGCAACCACCTCGCCCTGCGTCAATGGCTGGCGTGCGCTCAATCCGGCGAATACCGGCGCGGGTGATGGCTGTGGTTACTACAACCCCAATGCTTCCTTCTATGCGAACAGCGACGATGGCGGAGCGAACGGCGGTGTGCTTCCTAACATGTCCGGCCGCCATGTCGCCTTTCTCTCGAACTCCGCGGCGAACACCTGCTTCCTGCAGACGCGCCGCGCCTTGTTGCAAGCTGGCCACACTTACACGCTCACCGCAGCCATCGGTGTGCGCAGCTCGGCGGCTGTCTTCGGTGGTGCCACTTTGGAATTGCTGGCAGACGGCAAGGTCCTCGCCAGCCGCAGCATGGACCGCGCCGCGCTCAATGCCCTGAATGCGGGGAACGCTTCCGGCACCTTCACGGACATCGCGCTGAGCTATACCAGCGGGGAGACCCTTGCTGCGGGACAAGCGCTCGCGATCCGCGTCCGCAAGCCGGGCGGTGAGGGCACTTACCTCGACTTCGACAACGTGCGCCTGAGTTCCGCTGCCACGCCTTACAGCTCGTGGCAAGTGGAGCACTTCGGCTCCACCGCCAGCGCCGCGGCAGCCTGGGATGCGGACCCGGATGGCGATTCGCTGGCCAATGCCTTCGAGTATCAATTGGGCCTCAATCCCAAAGTACGAGACGCACCGGAGTTCCTCTCCCGGCTGGAGCGCGATGGCAAGAGCTGGGCGCGCTACCGCGTGCCGCTTGATCCCGCGGTCGATCCCGCGCCGCTCGGCCTCTGGTATTCCTTCGATCTCTCCGCGTGGCTGCCTGCCGCGGATCAACCGGATGGCAGTGTGATCGAATCCCGTGCCGCGGACGAATGGTCGCTGGAGATCTCCCGTGCCGATCATCCGCAAGCCTTCTTCCTGCTCCGCTCCGGCCCGCAGCCTCCCTGAACTTTCTCTAACAGATTCCTGAACCAAAAGCCCTAACTCCGAAAAACCATGAAGTCGCTCCGACCCTGCCTCCGTACCGGCATTCTCCTTGCCGCCGCCCTGTCCGCTCCCGCGCATGCCGCCACGATCCAGTGGTCGGGAGTCACCGACACAAGCTGGAGCACGGGCACCAACTGGGCCGGTAGTGCCGCTCCTGCCGATGATCTGACCACCGATTCCGCGGTGTTCAAATCCGCGGCCTACGCGAATCAACCGGACGCCCTCACCCGTTCGGTGGCGGGCCTCGTCTTCGGCGATGGCAGCACCGCCACCGCGCCCGTCGAGATGCTCGGCGACCTGCTCAGCATCGGCGCGGGCGGGATCGACATGAAGGCGAATGCCGGTGCGGCTACGCTGGACACGCCCATCACTTTGGGCGCGGCTCAAACCTGGCGCAACGATTCCACCAACACGCTTGCCACCGCCGACATCAGCGGCGGCTTCGGCCCGGTCGACAACGGCGGCTTTGACCTCACGGTGGACGGCAGCGGTCCGGTCCGTCTCGGACGGGGCATGAGCGGTGCCGGTGGTGTGGTCAAGAATGGCAGCGGCACCTTGATCCTCGCCGGTGCCCATACCTACACCGGCGCCACCACCATCAATGCCGGCACCCTGGAGTTCGGCGATGGCTCCAGCGGCACGCTGCCCAGCGCCATCATCAACAACACCGCGCTGAAATACAACAGCAGCACCAACACGGTCTTGAGCGGCGTCATCAGCGGCGCAGGCACGATCACCAAGGAAGGCACCGGCGTGCTCACGCTCACGGGCGCAAACACCTTCAGCGTGAGCCCCACGATCACTGCCGGTACCCTCCAGTTGCGGCGCGGCACTACTTTCGCGAACGTTCCCGGCTTCACGGTCGGCTCCGGCGGTACCTTGGATTTCGATACCGGTGGCTTTACTTGGGCGGTCCCAGCCAAGCCGATCAGCCTGAGCGGTGGCACGCTTTCTTACACGGCCAACGGCTATCAGGGCCGCTATGCCACCGGCTTCGGTCTGATCACGGTCACTGCCCCCTCCACGATCAAGCTCAACGTGGCGAACGCTGCTGGCTCGGCACCCAATGCTTCCAGCCTCTTCCCGGATGGTGGCCTGACCGGGTCCGTCGCGCTGACTGTCGAGGGCGGCACTGTCGGCCGTGTGGGCCTGGCGCTGCGCACCGCCGCCACCGACCTGAGTGGCACGATCACGGTGAATGGCGTTGCCAACACGGCTGCGCTTTCCGCCACGGGGCTTTGCATCGGGACCTTGTCCGGCGGCGTCCCGAACCTGAGCAAGGCGAGCCTGGTGGTCAACGGCACCATGGAAATCGGCAACCAAGGGATGGCCTGGGCCAACGGCATCACCGCGACCGGTGCCGTCCCGGCGGCGATCAATGGCTTGAGCGGCACGGGCGTGGTGACCAGCAACGGCGCGACCCGCACACTCTCGCTCGGCAATGACAACGGCGGCGGTGACTTCAGCGGCCAGTTGGCCAATGGCACCTCAGCCGCCAGCCTTCTCTCCCTCGACAAGCTAGGCACCGGAACCCAGATCCTCTCCGGCGACAATAACTTCACCGGCATCACCACCGTGGGCGACGGGACCCTGCGTCTCAATCACGAGAATGCACTCAAGGCGAGCGTCTTCAATACGGATGGCACCGGTACCTTGGTCTTCGGCAGCGAGGTATCCGGCAATGCCTTCACCCTGGGTGGCTTGACCGGCTCGGGAAACCTCGCCCTGGCGAATTCTGCCGCCGCTCCCATCACTCTCAGCGTCGGCAATACCACTTCCACCTACGCCGGACAGATCAGTGGCACGGGCAGCCTGCTGAAAACCGGCACTGGTATTCTCACCCTCAGCGGCACCTCCATCCACAGCGGCACCACCGCGGTGAGTGGCGGTCGCCTCAATCTCGGCGGCGGTCTCACGAACTCCGCCCTCTCGCTTGAGACCGGAGGTACCCTCGCCAGCGAGGGCAGCGCCAAGTCGATCACCCTCAACGGCGGCACCTTGCTGGTGGATCCAACGACGCCGGGTGCACTCACCGCGGTCAATGGCCTGAGCATCACCGCGCCGGTTGCGGTCACGCTCACTGCAGCGCCTCCGGGCTCCGGCCCCATTCCCGTGTTAAGCTACACCGGCACCTTCACCGGCAGCTTGGCCAACTTCAGCTCCACCGATGGCCGCGCCAACTTCACGAACACGGCCGGCACCATCTCGATGCAACTCGGCACCGGCGCCACCCGCACCTGGGGTGGCACTGATGGCACCTGGGAAAACGGCGGCAGCGGCACCTTCTGGGTCGAAGGCGATCAGAAGTTCCTCAATGGAGACTCCGCGGTCTTCCCCGATCCAGTGGGACCGAAGATCGTGACCTTGAGCGGCGCTCTCCAGCCGACCTCCACCACGGTGACCAATACCACCGGCAACAACTACAGCTTCACCGGTGGCGCGCTGGCCGGAGCGGGTGGCATCACCAAGAATGGTACCGGCACGTTGTCGACCGATACCGCGCACAGCTTCACCGGCGCGGTCAACGTGAACGGCGGCACCCTTGCTTCGGCGGGGGCTTCGACCGCCACCGGCTGCTTCCTGGGTGGGCCGGGGACCTCCGCTGCGCACCGCGTCGTGACCATCGCCTCGGGTGCCACCGTCAGCTACACCTATGCCACTGCCAATGGCTTCTTGAATCTTGGCGCCGGTCTTCCCGCGACAGGCGGCTATGGTTCCTTCTACGATCTCAACATCTCCGGGATTCTGGCGATCAACGATGGCGTCGCCGTCAGCCAGATTCTCCAGTCGACTTACAACCTTAGCAACGGCGGGGAAATCTCTAACACCGGCACGGCTCACACGGGCGCCTACGGTCTGCTGTTCGGGTGGAATGGCACCGGTGGCGGCAACATCACGGCCACCGGCACCGGCAACAAGATCACGGCGGACCGCATCGGCTTCTTCAACGGGGCCACGGTCACCACCAACGCCGGAGCCGATCTGACCATCAGCTCTATCATCAAGAACGGCAGTGCCACCGCCTCGGTCCTCAACAAGGCCGGAGCCGGCACCCTGATCCTCACGGCGGCTAACAGCTACACCGGCGCGACCATGGTCAGTGGCGGCACGCTGAAGGTGAACGGCAGCAAGACCGGTGCCGGGGCGGTCACCGTGGCCACCGGCGGCACCATCTCGGGCTCCGGCAGCATCGCCGGTGCGGTCACCATTCAGTCGGGCGGCACGCTTTCTCCCGGCAATACCATCGGCAACCTGAGCTTCACCTCCACCGTGAACCTCGCGGCTGGCTCCAGCTACGTCGCCGAGATCGCCGGCGCGGCGAGCAATGACAAGATCACCTCCACCACTTTCACCGCCAATGGCAGCATCAAGGTGACCTTGGTCGGTGGCTACTCGCCGGCCACTGGCGCGATCTTCGATCTTGCCGATGGCACCATCGCCGGCACGCCGACCTTCGACTTCAGCGCCGCGACGCTACCGGCCGGCCTCAGCTGGGACACCACCTCCTTCGCGACGAACGGCACCATCAAGGTGACCGGCACGGCCACGGGCTCGGCTTACGACACCTGGGCCACGGCCAACGGCGTGAGCGGCGGCAAGAATGGCGACGACGACAAGGACGACGTGTCGAACCTGCTCGAGTTCGCCACCGGTGCGAATCCGAAGAGCGGAACTTCCAGGGCGCGTGCCTATCCGCTGATGCATTCGATCAGCGGGCAGAAGGTCCTCACCTACACCGTGGCGGTGCGGGCCGGTGCCACCTTCGCCGCCAACGGCGCAAGGCAACAGGCGGACAAAGATGGCGTGCGCTACGTCGTCGAAGGCAGCGACCAGCTCGGCACTTGGAATTCGGTGGTCATCAGCGAACTCGCACCGGCTGACGCCACCGCGGTGCAAGCCGCCTTGGGCACGCAACTCAATGGCCTGGATGCCGCGTGGCAGTGGCGCAGCTTCCGCACCGATGGCGATGCGAGCAACGATTCCGGTGACTTCATCCGCCTGAATGTGAGCGAGCTCCCCTGAGGGCTCGGGCAAGGTGGGCTGCTGCGCCGCCGCTAGCAGCCTTCATCTTCTAAGACCGGGTCCCGGTTCGGGTTCCGATCCGGTTGCTGGAACAAAGTGAGGGAGGTGGCCTGGAGGTAGGCCACCTCCCTCATTCGGCCGGACCCGAGACAAGGTCGAGGACCGCAACCCGCTCCGTAAAATGAGTATCGGCATTTCCTCAAGCGGATATGAGTGGAGGCTGGAGGAATCCGGCATCCTTGAACCCAATCGTACGCGGTGGTGGCGGCGCAGCCGGTGGGATCGCTACCCAAGCTCCGTCACCACGCAAGCATGCGACCGCGGGTAAGCCAAAGCTCCCGACATTCTCCTCCATGGACCCCAAGCCCCAAGTGCCTGCTCATCGACCGCCGCCACCGGTTCAACGACCCCAGCGGTCGGTGCCGCGGTCCCCGGCTCCAGAGGTGGACTCGCTTGCCAAGCAGGTTCAGGCACTTGCCCGACAACCCGAAGCGCCCGTTCAAGACGTCCAGGCACTTGCCCGGCAGGTCGAAGCGCTCGCCCAGCAGCTCCAGTCTCTTGTTCAGCAGGCTGAAGCACCGGCGCAGCAAGTGCAGGCTCCGGTCAAGCAAGCTCAAGCGCCAGTCCAGCCTCAGCGCCAGCAAGCACCTGCGCCGCAGGCTAAAGCACCAGCGAACCTCGCCCCGGTGCCCGTCCAGCAGGTCCACATGCCCGGCGAACTGGCCGAGCAGGATCCTCCGTCTCCCCGGCCAGCGCGCCAGCGCCTGTCGATCTGGCGGCGCGTGGGTGCTGGCTCTCTTTCCTTCTCGATCATGATGCATGTCCTGCTCCTGGTCTTGGGAGCGTTTTGGATCTTCCGCATCATCCCGGTGCCGGAGAAGAAGGTGGACTTCATGCCGAATGGCGGTGGCGGTGGATCGGGTGATGCCCCGCCCACCAGCGTGAAGAGGCAGCAGGCGCTCATGCCGAAGATGAACAGCTCCCGTGTGATGGCCCAAGGTGCCACCGCTGCCCTCACCCTGCCCGATCCCGAGGACGGTGCCAACATCCCGAGCCTGGCATCGCTGAGCGGTGGCAGCATCGCCTCCGGCGGCCTGGGCGGTGGCGGTTCCGGCGGAGGCCGGGGAGAGGGGAATGGCAAGGGCTTCGGCGGTGGCTCGGGCTTCGGCACCGCGGGCGGCGGCAAGGGCAGCTTGTTCGGCATGATCGGCGCCACCGGCACCATGTCCGGCTACATCTACGATCTGACCCAGTTGAAGGATGGCAAGCCTTCGCCCTTCAAGGCGCAGTTCCGCGAGGCCAACTGCGAATGGCAGGATCCCTGGGTCTCCGAGTTCATCAAGAAGGGCTTTCCGGACTCCCTGTTAGAGAAGTATTACCGCGGGCCCGAGAAGCTGGGCGTACACCAGATCCTCATTCCTTGCAGCAAGGACATCACTGCCCCGAAGGCCTTCGGCGCGGAGGGCAAGATGAGTTCGGGCGCATGGGTCATCGTCTATCGCGGCAGGGTCTGTGCCCCGGAGTCCGGCGACATCCGCTTCTGCGGCACGGCGGACAACTACCTGGGCGTGCGCTTCAACAACAAGAACGTGCTCTACTATGCCTCTGGTAGTTTCTCCAAGATCGCCCTCTCGCCCACCGAGCCCGTGGCCGGCCTGCGCATGCCGATCGCCCGCGGGGACTGGATGCGCGTGGATAAGGGCCGCTGGTATGACATGGACATTGTCATCGGCGATGCCGGCGGGGTCTTCTCCGCGATCCTCTACTACGAGCGCCGCGGCGACGACAAGAAGACCAAGGTCGTCTTCCGCACGCAGGTCACCCCCCTGGACGAGGTGCTGAAACTCGACGGCACCTTCTACCCGGGCATTTACGATTTGCCGAAGGACCTCGATCCCAACAGTCCGGTCTGGGAGTGCAAGGAGGCACGCCTGGGGATCTAGAGTCGCTGTAGCGAATGAGGGCCACTCACTTGTAGTTCGCCGCTCTTTGCGCATCCGCTGCCGGTTCGATGGGGTGGCCTCGCCAATTCGCCCAGACCTGGGTGAACTCCGCGCCGAAGAGGAGGATCAGCGAGGAGTAGTAAACCCACAGCAGCACCAGGGCGAGAGCGCCGGCGGCACCGTAGCTGGACTCCGTTGCCTGCCGGCCGAGATACCAGGCAAGGATGCTCTTCCCGATGACGAAGAGCGTGGCGGTGAAGATGGCACCGGCCCACACGTGCCGCCATTGCACCTTGGCATCCGGCAGCACCTTGAAGATCGCGGCGAAGAGAAGCGTGACCACGGCAAACGAAGCGACCCCGCTCACGGCTTCCCAGATCCCGGTAGGCAGGTGGACCAACTCCCCGGTGTAGCGGCTGACCGAAGCCAGCACGGTGGAGACGACCATCGAGACTAACAGAAGGAAGCCAGTGCCGAGCACCATGCCGAAGGACATGAACCGCTCCCGCAGCGCCCGCGCGAAACTGCGGCCGGGCTTGGGCTCCACACCCCACAGTGCATTCAGGGCATCTTGCAATTGCCCGAAGACTCCACCCGCTCCGAAAATCAGGATGGCCACGCCGACGATCGAGCCCAGCCATCCGCCATCCGAGCGGCGGGCATGGGCCACCATGTCCTGGATTGCGGCGGCGCCGGAGCTTCCCAAATTATAGCTCAGCTCCTCATCGAGCCGGCCCCGCACCGCGTCTTCCCCGAAGAACATGGCCGCCAGCGCGACGGCGATGATGATCAGCGGGGCCAAGGAAAAGGCCGCATAGTAAGCGAGCGCAGCCGCCAGCCGCAGGGCTTTGTCTTTGCTGAATTCCTTGAAGGTGGCACGGAGGATTTGGAAGCAGTCTCTAACAGTCACCTGGGACGGTAACATGGGTTGGGAGGGGCTGCTACCCTTGATGGCAGGGACCGCGCGGAGCGACGGTCCCTGCCTAGCACAAAAAAGCCCCCCGGGAGCGACCCGGGAGGCTTCTTGAACTGAGCTGCGGCGGGAACCCATACCGCCTGGCAGCGTCAGGGAATGTTCACCTTCAGGCGGACGAAGATCCGCGAACCGATGGCAAGAGTGCGCGGGATCGCCACCGTGACGCGGTCGATGCCGGCACCGAAGGCGTCGTTGTCCGTGGTGATGACCACACCGTTCACACCGTTCTGGGCTGTGGTCCAGGTCGGGTTCAGCGTCGTGCTGTATTCGGCCACCGGGTTGTACGAGGCCGATGCATCGGTGCGGCGGAACACGAAGTTCACGTGCGTCGCCGTCACCGTGGCGGTGGGCAGCAGCGCATTGGAATCCGAGCCCGGGCCGGAGGGATCACCACCGATCACGAACTCGATGCCATTCGGGATGCCGTCCTTGTCGGAGTCCACATTGCTACCCGCACCGCTGATGCCATTGGCAGTTTCAAAGCTGCCATAGGCATCGGCACTGCCCTGGACCAGGGCAATCTGGTTCGCGTTGTTGTAGTTGTAGTTCACGACATAGCCGGAAGGAACTCCGGTGACCGTCGTGAAGGTGCCGGTGAGCAGACCGTAGGAGGCGATCACATAGGCAGGCTGCGTGGGCGCAGCGAGCGTGGTGACCGTCAGGCTCGAGCCGGTCAGATCCAGCGAGCCACTCACCGTAAGGCGGTCGGCGCTGGAGCTGTTCACTTCGATCGCCAGGTTGCCCGCGATGCTTACCGGAGCCGCCGTGCTCAGCGTGCCGATGCCATTGCTGCCCGGTGCGATGGTCGAGCTGGCCGCCGCAGTGGTAGCGCCACCCAAGGTGCCGCTGCCGCCGAGCGTGGCGCCGGCTGCAACACTGATGGCACCGCTGGCCGTGCTCTGGTTGCCATTCACCAGCAGCGTGCCCGCGCTGATGACCGTGGTGCCGGTGTAGGTGTTCGCCCCGGTGAGGGTCCAGGTGATCGGATCCATCTTGTCGAGCCCCAGGGGATTCGTGCCATTGGAGATCACACCATTGACCGTGCCGCTGCCGGCCGTGCCACCCACGATCAAGCGGCGGTTGCTCGTGTTCGCCGCGATCCCGCCATTCAGGCTCAGGGTGCCGCCGAAGACCGAGATGGCCGTGCCGCCGCCGCCGGAGTTGAGCGTGATGTTGCCCTGCACCACGTTGTCACCGGCGAGGTTGCCGATCGCCGGCTGGGGCAAGTTGGTGCTGCTCGTGTCGAAGCTCAGGTCGGCGGGCGTGGTGATGTTGCCACTGCTACCGTCCAAGTAGAACTGCGGGCGCCCGTTGGTGCCGTTGGTCAGGACCATCTTCTTCGGCCCGGTGCCGAGGGCGCTGGCATTGAAGATCTTCAGGCCACCGGACTGCACCGTGATGTCACCGCTGAAGGTGTTCGCCCCGGTCAGGGTCACCAGGGAGTCGAAGGCACCGGTGGTCTGGCCGATGCTGAGCTTGCCGGTGCCGCTGATCGCATTCGCCACCACGTAGGTGTTGTCGCTGCGGTTGATGCCGAGCGTGCCGTTATCCACCACCGGCGCGCTGGTCAGCGTGGAGAAGTTGTTCTGGTTGCCGATCGTCAGCGTGCCGGCGCTGATGGTGGTGGTGCCGGCCCAGGTGTTGTTCCCGGCCAGGATCAGGTTGCCATCGAGCGTCTTCAGCAGGTTGCCGCTGCCGCTCACGTCACCGAGCACCGTGAAGGCGCGCGCTGCATCCGCCGCCTCGAGGGTGGGGCTGCCGGTAAGCGTGAGTGCCGAGCTGATGGGGAAGTTCCCCGTGCTCTGGAAGTGCAGGGTGGCATCGGTCAGGTTTACCGGACGGGTGAAGATCCCCGTGGTGTAGTTCTCGAACCACACGGAGGCACCCGCAGCCACGTTCACCGCGCCCACGCCGCTGTCGGTCAGGCGGGTGAAGGCGAGCGTGCCCGCGTTCACGTTGATCGTGCCATCGCCCAGGCTGCTGTCCACCAGGCCCATGAAGTTGCTGCCGAGCTTCGTCAGGGTGAAGCCAGCCAGGTTCACGGCGCCCGTGGCGGCGGGCGTGGGCCGCACGTCCCAGCGGCCGGAGCCGCCGATCGTGGCATTCGCGGTCAAGGTCAGCGAGGCCACGCCGGTGGTGAGGGCACCCGGGATGTTGTTCACCACGGCACCCGTGCCATCCGCGCCGGTGCCGGCGATCGTCAGGTCGTAGTCGCGGCTGACGGTCATCGTGCCGTTGATGTCCAGCTGGGCACCACTTGCCACGGTGATGTCATTGCCGGGTGCGCCGAGCGCTTGCAGGGTGGTCGGCACGAGCTGGCCGTTCAGGATGCTGATACCGCCGCTGAGCGTGTTGGCACCGCCCAGGAAGACCTTCGCGCTGCCGGTCTTGGTCAGGGAGGCCGGGCCGCTCAGGAAGCCACCGGTTCCGTCGAAGGTGAATTCGAGGTTGGTCGAGTCGATGGTGATGGATGCCGGACGGAGCTCGCCACTCAGGCTGATGAAGCTCGTGGGGGAGCTATCATCGAAGCGCACGGAGTCACCCCAGAAGAAGCTCTGCGGCACGTTGGCCAGGGTCTTCCAGTTCTGGGTCAGCTTGGTGTCCCAGGTGAGGTTATCGCCGGCACCGGTCCAGGTGAGCACCGCACCGGAGCCCGGCGTGGTGGTCGCCGTGGCGGAGGTGGCGCCCATATTGAAGGTGGTGCCGCGGTAGTTCGAGACCAGGTTCGCGCCACCGCTGCCGGAGGCATACTCCAGGATCGTCTGGGTGCCGCTCGGGGCAGCCTGGGGCAGGGCGATGTTCACAGGCCCCGTGAGGAGCAGCGAGCCATCGATATCCAACGCACGGCCGGTGGCCGGATTCACCGTCAGGGAGACATTGCCGAGCGCCAGCGTGGCGGCGGGGTTCACCGTCAGCGTGTTCAGATTGGGCAAGCCTCCATCGAAGCCAAGGGTGCCTTGGTTGATCGCGGTGGAGCCGGTGTAAGTCATGCCCACACCGTTGAGCGTCCACTTGCCCGCGCCATTCTTGACCACGGAGAGGATGCCCGGGTTCGAGTTCGTGAGCGGGGCGGCCAGCGAGTTGTTGCCGGTGTTGCTGCCGGTGAAGGTCAGGGTGCGGTCGACGTTCGGGACGTTGGCTAGCGTGACGTTCTCGCCGAGGTTGTTGGTGGAGGCCGCGGTGGTCGCCAGGCTGAGCGTGATCGTGCGGGTGGTGACGTCCACCGCGTTGATCTTGGTATTCGCCGCGATGCCCGCACCGGTGATCGTCTGGCCCACGGCGATACCCGCGGCGTCATTGATCACCAGGCTGGTGGCTCCCAGCGGGAAAGCCGCGACCACACTGGCCGTGATCCCCGTGCTGTGGGTGAGGACCGGGGAACTGAGCACCAGCGGGCCGGTGCCGGAGGCATCCAGCGTGGCACCCGTCGGCATCAAGGCGATGCTGCGGTCCGAGGTATCGCCCGCGCCGATGTAGCGGAGGGTCGCACCCAGGTTCAAGGAGCTGGCCACACCCAGCGAGCTGGGGCTGCCGCCCGCCGTGAGCGAGACGATCTCCGTGGTGCCGGCGTAGAGGTTCGGCACCATGTCGAAGTCATTGTCCGCGCGGGTGACCGAAAGGGTGCCGACACCGCTGTTGTTCAGGCCGGTGTTCATCGCCACGTTGTCGGCGATCTTCGTGTTCACCACGAAGTTGCCGGGACCGTAGAAGAACATCGGGCGGCTGCTGGTAGCCACTTCATTGCGCAGGAAGGAAGTGGTGGCCGGGCTGCTGCCTAGCGTGAGCGTATTGGCCTGGCTCTCGATGGCGTAAGCGCCACCCGAGTTCGCGATGACGATGTTGCCATTCCACGCGTTGTTCCCGGACACGCTGCGCAGCGATTGCGGGAAGCCGGGCGTGCCGGCGGCGTTCATGGCCAGGTTTTTGCCCCACATCCGCAGCGTCTTGTTGTCGATGCTGACACCACCGGACAGCTCCACGATGGAGGTGCCGCGGTTCAGGCCCATCGCATTGACGTTCTTCGCCGTCGCGGCGGGCCCGAGGCTATCGGGATTCGTGACCCGGACGATGCCACCCAGGTTCGAATCGTTCGCGTTGCCGATGACAAGGTCGCCCGTCCAAGTGCTGGCAGCGGGCAGGTTCAGGGTGCCGGCGCCGGCCTTGGTAATGGAGAAGGCACCCCCGCGGATGCCGTTGGTGAGTTCCGCCACATTGGTGTCCGTCTGGATGGTGCGGGCGGCACCGTTGATGTTGATCGGATTGACCAGCGTGATCTTGTTGTCCGCGGTGGATCCGTTCAGCACGAGAATGTTCGAGCGGATGGTGGTGGGTGCCGTGGCCGTGGCGGAGTCGAAGAAGACTTCCGCCCCTGCACCGCCGAAGTTCACGGTGAGCGCACCGCCGCGGGCACCGAAGCCCATCGGACGTGTGGCACCGAGGATGAACTGGGCCTCTCCGGCATTGACGCCGAGCGCACGGCTGAAGGTGCCATTGGTCTGGATCGTGCCAGCGTCAGAGGCGGAGATCTGGAGATTGGTGGTGGCCGGGAGGGTACCGGGATCGATCCACAGGCTGCCGCCGGAGTGAGTCGTGGGGCCGGTCCAGTTGTTGCCGGTATTGGTGAGGTGGATGCCCTCGTTGGAGGCATTGCGGAAGACAATGTTGTTGATGCCGCCGCTGATCACGCCGTTAATGTCCAGTCGCTTCGCCGTGTTGTTAGAGATCCGCGCGCCGCTCATGGTCACGTTGATCGGGCCGTTGATGGTGTTGACCACCGTGTTTGTGCCCTCGCTGCGGAGCGCTCCCGGAGGCGCATTGTTGCCGCCGATTGAGTTGAGATTGATGGTGACCCCGGTAGCCAGGGTCACTCCGCCGCTGAGGCCGAGGTATTGGCCCGTCTGGGGCGTCACGACACCGTTGACGTTGATCGTGGTGATCCCGCCGATCGCGGTGTCACTGGCTAGGATCACGCCGGAAGTATTCGTAGCGCCGGGATTCTGGAGATTGAGCACACCGCTCAAGCCGGAGTTGTTCCCGGAAAGGGTGATCAAGCCGTCACCGGTTTTCGAAATACCGTTCGTGCCGCTGAGGGGCGTGGAGAGGGTAGGGGTACGGTTGACGATATTGAGAACCGGCTGACTCCCACCATTGTCTAGGATCAGCGGACCGGCACCAGCGAAGGTGTAGCTGTTGGAAAGCGTCGTGATGTCGCCCACCTTCAGCGTGCCCACCGTGAAGGGCTGGTCGACCGTGATCACGTGGTCACCGGTGATATCGATCGTGCTGAAGTCAGCGGTGGTCGAAGCGCCGGAGGCCACTACGCCGCCGGTCCACTTGGTGGTGTCGCTCCAGTTTCCGGGGCCGTTCGTGTTCCAGGTGCCGTTGGCGGCGTGGAGGTACGAGACAGGTGCCAGGGTGGCGAGCGCAAGCAATTGCGCCCGGGTTCCGCCGAAGCGGAGGGTTCGGGTATTCATGGGTTAAACGAGGGTTGGCGCCTTGGGTTCCGGACGCCGCGGTTCCGGCGCATCTGCGCCGTTCGGGTGCGCGGACCCTAGAACCAACTCCGTTTGAGGCAAGCCAGATTTGTCAGACAAATCGTGTCCAGCCCTACCACTACGGGGACTTGTGTGCTTTAAGCACTTGTCGGACAACTCCTTGCGCCCTGTAGCTAAAGGGCATGCCACGCTTTAAGCAATTCCGCTTCCCGCCCGCCGCTGATTCCCGCGCGTAGCTTCGCGCGACGCTCGGCGGATTGGGAATTGAACCACGCCAAGGTATCCGTGGCCGTCGTGGCAAGGGGGCGGAAGTTGAGCCCCGCCTTGAGCGCATGCGCGATGGAGAGTCTCGCGAATCCTGCGGACTCACCCTGACCGGGCACCCAGACCGGGAGGTCGCCCCACGGCGCGACCATCTGCTTCTCCAGGAAATCGGCGCTCACGAAGGTGAACTTCGCCCCCGCAGTGGTGACGGCGCGGATGCCATAGAGCATCGCGCCCATGCCCAGCTCGTAGTCCGGCCCGCAGGCATTGAAGGTGCCGATGCTGCGCTGCTCGGCCAGGCGGATGGTCCACTCGGCGAGGTCTCTGGCATCGATGATCTGCACCGGATCCTCTGCGGGCGGGGCGAGGATCTCGCCGCCCTTTTGGATTCGCGCGGGCCAATAGCTGAAGCGGTCGGTCTCATCGCCGGGGCCTACGATCAGGGTGGGGCGGACGATGGTGGTCATGCCGGGGAATTGCTTCTCCGCCTCGCGCTCGCTGGCCGCCTTCAGCGGGCCGTAGAGATTCATGTTCGCGCGCAGGCTCTCGTTGGTCTCGGCCATCACGTCCTGGCCCTCGTAGGCGTGGAGAGTGCCGGTCTCATCCATGCCGGGCTTCGAGGTATCCGTGTAGACGGAGACGGTGGAGATGAAGAGGTAGTGTTTCACCTTGCCGGCGAGCACCTTGCCCGCATCACGCACCCAGAAGGGCACGCTGGTGGGGTTGTCGATGCAGACGTCCCACTCGCGGCCTTCGAGCGCCTTGAGGTCGCCCTTGTCGCGGTCGCCGGTAAGTTCCTCCACCTCGCCGGGCCATTCCTTCGGGCGGCGGCCGCGGTTGAAGAGCGTGAGCTTGTGGCCGCGGGCCAAGGCATAGCGGACCTGGTGCGGACCCGTGAAACCGGTGCCGCCGAGGATGAGGATGCGCAGCGGTTTGGCGGGCGCAGGGGAGGGAGTGGGAGCGGGGGATGGAGCCTGGGCCAACGCGGGCGGAGTAATGGCGGCAACCGCGGAGGCCGCACCGAGCTTGAAGGTGTCGCGACGTGTCATGGGGATTGAGGAGTTATGTATGCGAATGAATTCAGCGCCACCGCTGCTGCTTCAGGTCTTGGCTTTTACCGAGATTGCGCAGTATCATCCCTTCACCAAGATTTCACAGTGGCGGAATTGGAATTTGCCGCCATTCCATTCGACTTGGCCGGAGGCCGAATCACCGGCAGACATCCGCCATGCCCCTTGCTCGTTTGGGAACTTTCCTTGTCCGGCTCTTTCTTCTCGCAGGTGTTGCAGCGGGGGAAATTGCCACGGCCGCCGAGCCCTACTTCAACTCGACTTTTCCCGATAGTGCTTCCGGCATTTCCAGCGGCTGGACGAAGGTAAACGCTTTCCCCGGCCTGACCTTCACCGATCCCCTGTGGATCGCCGAAGTGCCCGGTGGCGGTGACATGCTGGTGCTCGAGAAGGCCGGGAAAATCTGGCGCTTTCCGAATAGTCCGGAGGTCACCCCGGCCGGGCGGGTGCTGGCGCTCGATCTCGGCGACCGGTTGCAGGTGGCCCCTGAACTCGGACTGCTGCGCTTGGTCTTCCACCCGCAGTTCGGCCAAGCGGGCTCCGCCCATGCCAACGAGGTTTTCCTCTGCTACAGCCACCGCCCGCCTGGCACGGCGGCGTCGATCCGGAGTATGTGGCGCATCTCCCGCTTCCAGTGGCAGCCCGCCACAGGGACGATCGATCCGGCCAGCGAGGAGGTGCTGATCCAGCAGTACGATCACGGCGACTGGCATAACGCGGGGGCAATGTCCTTCGACAACCAGGGCTTTCTCCTCATCACCTGCGGGGATGGCGGTGCCGGGAATGACAGCATGCGCCTGGCGCAAAAGCTGGACCTCGGTTTGTTCAGCGGCGTGCTGCGGATCGATGTCGACAAGGATCCGGCACGCTCGCATCCGATCCGCCGGCAGCCGCTGGATCCTGCGGGAAAACCGGCGGACTATCCGGCCAGCTTCACCCAGGGCTACGGTATCCCGAACGACAATCCGTGGCTCGACCCGGCGGGCAGCGTGCTGGAGGAATTCTACGCGCTGGGACTCCGCAGCCCGCACTCGGCACACTACGATGCAGTGGCAGGGGAGTTCTGGGTGGCGGATGTGGGGCAGGCACAGCAGGAAGAACTGGACCTGATCCAGAAGGGCCGGAACTACGGGTGGTCCTATGCCGAAGGCACCAGCTTCGGGCCGGTGGCCAAGCCTGCGAATGTCGTGGGGACCGATACCTTGCCGGTCTATTCTTACTCGCACCAGGTGGGTGGGTGCATCATCGGTGGCCTGCGCTATCGCGGCGCGAAGTGGGCCAGCGAACTCGGCGGGAAGATCCTGATCGGGGACAACGTCAAGGCCACACTGTCCTCCGTGACCTTGAACCCGCCCGGTACGCCCCAGGTAACCAAGCTCGTGTCGGGCCTGGGTGGCTCGATCTACACCGGCTTGGCAAACATCTGCACGGACTCTGCCGGGGAAGTCTACCTGCTGGTCTTGAACGGGACGGGGCAGGACGGCGGGCGGATCCTGAAGCTCGCAGGTGCCGGGGCAGTCGCCGAGCCCCCGGAGCTGCTTTCCCAGACCGGGCTCTTCAGCAGCATCTCACCGCTTTACCCGTCGGCGGATCTGATCCCCTTCGAGGTCGCGAGTCCCCTGTGGTCGGACGGAGCGGAGAAGAAGCGTTGGATCGTGAAACCGGGGAACTCCAAGCTGGCGCTGCAATCGGGAGGAGCATTCAACTTTCCCGCAGGCACGATCCTGGTGAAGCACTTCGAGATCGCGACCGACAAGCGCAACCCGGCGAGCCTGCGGCGGCTCGAAACGCGAGTCATGGTATCGACTCCCGGCAACCAAAAGTATGGCCTGACCTACAAGTGGAACGCCGCGGGCACCGATGCGGTGCTGCTGAAGGATGGCTTGGAAGAGGACTTCCCGGTGACGGATGAGAACGGCACCCAGAGGCTTCAGCGCTGGAGCTATCCTTCCCGGGAGGACTGCATGTCCTGCCACGTGCCAGCGACCGGGGTCGCGCTTGGCTTCCGCCTGAACCAGTTGAACCGGATGGTCACGCCCGCCTTTGCCAGCCAGCCGGTGAATCAGCTCACCTGGTTGTCATCGGACAAGAGCCTGATCTCCAACGGGAGCTTCAGTGACAAGGTAGCCTTGGCCGGGTATCTTAGGTCCGCTGGCTTGGAAGACAGCAGCATGCCCCTGGAGCATCGCGTCCGTTCCTACCTTGATGCGAATTGCGGGCATTGTCACCGGAGCGACAGCGGTACACCGTATTTCGATGCGCGGCTCGAGGTGCCGCCGATCCAGCAGAACCTCATCGATGGTGTGCTTGCCGGCCACTTCGAGATGGGACCCGGAGCGCGCTATATCAAACCGGGGAATCCGGAACTCTCCGCGGTCCATGTGCGTGCCGCCAGTGCGGAGCCCGGGGTGGCCATGCCGCCGCTGGGCAAGCATGTGGTGGATGAGAAGGCGATGAGTCTGCTGCGCGAGTATATCCAACGCTTGAACCCTGCTGACTACACAACTCCGCCGGCTTCCCGTCCGCTGCGGCCCACCTTCGTCGCCCCGGCGGAAGCCCGCGCGAAGTTCGTGGCGAACGTCATCTTCGATGGCAATGTGAGCGATCTGGACAGCAGCGATTTCACGGTCCAGGGCGGCACGGTCACCAATTTTTCCGGGAGCGGCTACTTCTACGCGATCGAGGTGACGCCCGCGACTCCCGGGATCACGGGGCCAGTGATCATATCCCTGGCCTCTAACCGGGTGAACACCGCGGGAGCGGGGAATCTCCCGGCCAGCGTCTCGGTGCTCAATATCGACAACGTCGCGCCGGTGCTCACCTTTGGCACTTCCATTCCGAAAGGTGACGGCATTTACGAGGTTCTCTTGACGGCTTCAGAGAGCATCGTGGGACTGGATTTGTCAGACTTCACGGCGACTGACGGGCGGATCCTTGCCATCTCCGGCAGCGGTGCCTCCTATCTCATCACCTTCGCCGTCGACCGCTTCACCTCGGGCACGCTCGTGACCAAGACCAGCATCACCGATGCCGCTGGCAACCCCGCGTCGCCGAAATCACGAAGCTTTGCGGCTTTCCGGCAATTTCCATTCAAGGACGCCCTTTCGCTCGTGGTCAAAGGCTTCGTCCAAGTTTGGGGCGCGGACTATTACGGGCGTCAAGTCCAGGAGGGTCAGCGTGGCGGGGCGACCGGTGTCGACGCCGCGCTTTCGATCACCTACACCTTCGATGTCCCTGTGGCGGGAAGCTACTTCATCCGCGGCCTGACCCGGGCGGACGATACGGGCAGCGATTCCTTCTATGTGGCCACGGGAGCCCAGCCGACACCCCTCGTCTGGACGACGAATACCGGGCTCGGCGAGATCGGTTCCGGCCTTTATCATTGGAGCACGGCCAACAATGCGGGAGTGGTCCACCAGTTCCAATTCAGCGCGGGAGTGAACACCGTGATCGTTTACGCGCGGGAGGACGGGACCCTACTCGGTCCGCTTGAGGTGCTGCCCCTGAATCCGTTCCCAATGTGGTGGAGTAACGCCGCGGTCGAGGTTGCCAATGCGCCCTTTACGGTGTCGCTGACTTTTTCTAGTCCGGTGACGGGTTTGGAGACCGGCGATTTCATGGTGAGCGGCGGACGCGTGACCGGCCTGCAAGGCAGTGGGGCCGACTACCAGGTGACTGTCCTCCCCGAAGGACGGGAGATCACCTTGAGCCTGCCTGCGAACCGCGCCTCCGGGCAGAACGGCCAGAACAGCGCTTCCTATCCCTGGCGCTTTCTCCGGACCATGCGCTATGCCGATTGGGCGGGCGCGGCGGGCGTGGATGCTTCTCCGAGCAGCCAACTGGCGGATGGCGACGGCGATGGCCTGCCGCAGTTGATCGAATACGCTTTCGGGACCGATCCGCAGCAATCCTTCAGTGCCGGGACGGCTGCGGGACGCCTGCCCCTGTTGAGTGTTTCACGCGTGGGCGAGGTCCGCCAGCTGGTGCTGAGCTACTTCCGCCGGAGGGATGACTCCACCTTGCTCTACACTCCGCAATTCTCCGGGGATGCCGTGGTCTGGGGCGATTCGACGGCGGCTCCGGAGATCCGGCTCATCGACGCCCTGTGGGAAGAGGTCACGATCCGCGAAACTTCGACCGCCACCAAGCGCTTCGGCCGGGTGAAGGTGGAGTTAGTGGCACCCTGACGGGAGTTTCTACTTCAGCAGCATCCAAGTGCCAGTGACGACGGCGATGCCGAGCAAGACCAGGACGGTCTTGAACACGATGACTCCCGTCCTCCGCTTGTCGCCTACCCATGAGTCCCAGTTCCGGGAATCTCGATTGGATAGGCGATGGTAGTGCTTCACGGAAGTCCGGAAGGCCATGGGAGTTTTGGGAGGCTTCATGGGTTTTAGCCGACTGAGGGAAATCCTTGTGTATGAAAAATTTGTAGGCGTCTATGTCCGATTTTATCCCTCGGCTTCTCACGTATTCCCCTGACCCAAAATGTCCGGATTCGGGGAGGGAAAAATGCCGCATTCCGGGTCCGTTTCATGACAGGCTCGGGAAGCACGTAGCACGGGATTTTCCCTTGCGCTTTCCCCCGGGTCCGTGGATTGTCCCGCGCGAAACCATACAAAACTGAGCAAAGAACTAAGGTAATGCTTCCCGAGCACGCTCCCTTCTCTCCCGACCAACGCCGTGCCGTGGAACTGGCGCTGGCGGGTCTCGATGTGTCCCAGCGCTTCTGGCTGGCTGGCTTTCTCTCGGCAGCGGGCGCTGCGGTTCCGGCTGTTGCTGCAGCGCTTCCCGCGGCCGCGGCGAAGCTGACGGTGCTGTATGGCACCGAGTCCGGCAATGCCGAGAAGCTGGCAGACCTTTCGGCGAAGGAAGCGAAGAAGCGCGGCTTCCAGACGGCGGTGAAGAACATGGCGGATATCGCTCCCGCGGATCTGGCGAAGGTGGAGAACCTGCTGGTGATCGTCAGCACTTGGGGTGATGGCGATCCGCCCGAGAGCGCCACGACTTTCTACAAGGATTTCATGAACGGCTCAGCGGTGGAGCTGCCGCGGGTGCGCTTCTCCGTCTGCGCGCTGGGGGATACCTCCTATGAGAAGTTCTGCCAGACCGGCAAGGACATTGATGCGCGCCTGGAGAAGCTGGGCGCGAAGCGGGTCTCGCCGCGCCAGGATTGCGACGTGGAGTATGAGGAGCCTTACTCGGCCTGGCTGGATGCGTCCTTGAAGGCGCTGAGCCCGGTGAGCGCTCCGGCAAGTACGGCGAGCGTCGTAGCTGCGCCTGTTGCCGCTCCGGCGGCTCCGGCAGTGGAGTATGGGAAAAAGAATCCTTTCCCCTCCGAGCTGCTGGAGAAGGTGGTGCTGAATGGCGCGGGGACGACCAAGGAGACTTGGCACTACGAGCTTTCTCTTGATGGCTCCGGCCTAAGCTATGAGCCGGGCGATGCGCTGGCGGTGGTGCCGGTGAATGCACCGGACATCGTGGAAGGTGTGCTGAAGGCGGCGAAGCTCTCCGGCAGCGAATCGGTGGAAGTGAAGGGCCTGGGCCCGAAGGTCTTGGCAGATGCCCTGCGCGAGGATTTCGACATCACGGCGCTGTCCCGCGCGGTGCTGACCAAGCTGCAATCGCTGTCCGGCTCGGACAAGCTGGCTGCACTGCTGGCAGAGGATGCGAAGGATCACCTGAAGGACTACCAGTGGGGCCGCTGGATCAGCGATGCGCTGGCGGACTTTGCGCCGGATGGCTTGGCGGCTGCGGATCTCGTCTCGATCTTCCGCAAGCTGCCGCCGCGGCTTTACTCGATTGCCTCGAGCCCGCTGGCGCATCCGGGTGAGGTGCATCTCACCGTGGCTTCGGTGCGCTACCAGGCGCATGGACAGACGCGCAAGGGCGTGGCTTCCACCTATCTCGCGGATCTGGTGGCGAAGGGCGGGCAGGTGCCGGTCTACACGCACCAGAACAAGAACTTCCGCCTGCCGGTCGCCGCCGATGTGCCGGTGATCATGGTCGGCCCGGGCACGGGCGTGGCGCCCTTCCGCTCCTTCATTGAGCACCGCGGCGCGCTGGGGCAGGGGGGCAAGAGCTGGCTCTTCTTCGGCGACCAACGCTACACCTACGACTTCCTCTACCAGATGGAATGGCAGGAGCATCTCAAGGACGGCCACCTCACCAAGCTCGACGTCGCCTTCTCCCGCGACCAACCGGAGAAGGTCTACGTGCAGCACCGCATGCTGGAGCGCTCCAAGGAGCTCTACGCCTGGCTGCAGGAAGGTGCCCACTTCTACGTCTGCGGCGATGCCACACGCATGGCCCACGATGTCCACGAGGCGCTGATCAGCGTCGTGAGCAAGGAAGGCAAGCTCGCCCGCGATACCGCGGAGGCTTACGTGGAAGATCTCAAAAAGTCCAAGCGCTACCAGCGCGACGTGTATTGAAACAGCCGGTCAACCCCAGTGACCCAACGACCATTGACTACTGACCGCTGACCACCCCGATGAGCGATAAGAAACTCTCTGCCAACGAAGGCATCAAGACCCGTTCGAACTACCTGCGCGGCACGATCGAGCAGGGGCTGGCCGATTCGTCCACCGGCTCGATGTCGGAGGATGACCAGCAGTTGCTGAAGTTCCACGGAACTTATCAGCAGGACGACCGCGACCTGCGCCCGGACCGCCGCAAGCACCGCCTGGAGAAGGCTTACTCCTTTATGATCCGCATCCGCGTGCCGGGTGGCGTGGCCACGCCGCACCAGTGGCTGGAGGTGGACCGCCTGGCGGAGCAATTCGCGAACGGCACGATCAAGCTGACGACCCGCCAGGCCTTCCAATTCCACGGCATCATCAAGACCAATCTCAAGCGCACCATGCGCGAGATCAACCAGGCGGCGATGGATACCGTGGCGGCCTGCGGTGACGTGAACCGCAACGTGATGTGCAACCCGAACCCCTACCTCTCCTCCGTGCACGAAGAGGTGCTGAAGGCGGCGCAGGACATCTCCGCGCATCTCACGCCGGCGACCCGCGCCTATCACGAGATCTGGCTGGATGGCGAGAAGGTGGAGACCTCCGAGCAGGAGGAGCAGGAGCCGATCTACGGCAAGACCTACCTGCCGCGGAAGTTCAAGATCACCATCGCCGTGCCGCCCAGCAACGACGTGGACGTCTTCGCGAACTGCCTGTCTTTCATCGCGATCGTCGAGAAGGGCAAGCTGCTCGGCTACAATGTGGCCGTAGGCGGCGGCATGGGCTCGACCCATGGCAATGAAGCGACCTACCCGCGCCTGGCGGATGTGATCGGCTTCTGCACGCCGGACCAGATTGTGGATGTCTCGGAGAAGGTGGTGCTGGTTCAGCGCGACTATGGTGACCGCACGGACCGCAAGCACTCGCGCTTCAAGTACACCGTGGATGACCGCGGTGCAGATTGGATCCTGGCCAAGCTCAACGAGTATCTCGGCTATGAGCTCGGACCGGTGCGCCCCTACGAGTTCAAGGACAACGGCGACCGCTTCGGCTGGGTGGAAGACGAGAACGGCAACTTCCACTACACGCTCTACGTCGAAGGCGGCCGCGTGATGGATAGCCCGGCCTTCCCGATCCGCACCGGCCTGCGCGAGATCGCGAAGATCCACGGCGGCGACTTCCGACTGACCGCGAACCAGAATCTGGTCATCGCGAACATCTCCGCCAAGAAGCGCGCGGAGGTCGAAGCCCTGTTGGAGAAGTACGGCATGCATCGTAGCCACGAGCGCAGCGCGCTGCGCCTCGCCTCGATTGCTTGTGTCGCCCTGCCGACCTGCGGCCTCGCCCTCGCGGAAGCCGAGCGCTACCTGCCGGAAGTGGTGACTGAACTGGAGGAGGAGCTGGAAAATGCCGGCCTCCGCCACGACTCGATCACCATCCGGATGACCGGCTGCCCGAATGGCTGCGGCCGGCCCTTCATCTCGGAGATCGGCTTCGTGGGCCGCGGCCCGGACAAGTACAACCTCTACCTCGGCGGCGGCCACGCGGGCCAGCGCCTGAGCAAGCTCTACCGCCAGGACGTGCACTCGAACGAGATCCGCGGCCTGCTCTCACCCATCTTCCAGCGCTACGCGAAGGAACGGAACGAAGGCGAACATTTCGGCGACTTTGTAATCCGCGCCGGCTACGTAGCGGCTACAATCCAGGGCGCCGACTTCCACAAGAACATCAAGGAAGAAGCCCACCACAACTGAACCGGCGATGAACTCCAGGGAATGCGAAACGGATTACCAGCGGTGTCGGTCTTAGGCCGTGCCCGCAGCAAGTCCGTTTTCCTGTTTCTAACAAAATTTCATTCCCTCGCGTCCATCGCGGTTTACCACCATGTCATCTGCCACTTCCATCGCCGCCCCCGTGAATCTTACCGAAGCCGAAGCGCTCTCGGCGGAGCTCGCCCGCCTGAAGGCCGGGGACCGGCTCAAGCTCCTGCACGAACGCTATGGCAAGCGCCTGGTCGCCTCGACCAGCTTCGGCCTGCAATCGGCGGTTATGCTCGACCTCATCGCCCGGAACGCGCCGGAGATCCCGGTCGTGTTCATCGATACCGGCTACCACTTCCCGGAGACCTACCGCTACTGGGAGGAGCTGGCGAACCGCTTCGGCACGGACATCCGGGTCTATCAGCCCACCCACACCGCGGCGCGCATGGAGGCGCTGTGGGGCAAGCTCTGGGAGAATGGCCTTGAGGGCCTCTCCAAGTATGCCGTGCTGACCAAGATCGAGCCGATGGACCGCGCCCTGCGCGAGCTGGGCGCCGATGTCTGGATCAGCGGCCTGCGCCGCAGCCAGTCCGCCACCCGGGTGGAACGCCCCTTCGCCGAGCAGCAGAAGAAGACCTTGAAGGTCTACCCGATCCTCGATTGGGCGGACGCCCAGGTCGCCTTCCACATGCACGAGCACAACCTGCCGAACCACCCGCTGGCCGAACACGGCTACGTGACCATGGGCGACTGGCACAGCACCCAGCCCGCCGTGAATGGTGTGGACGCGGAGTCCACCCGCTTCGGCGGGGAGAAGTACGAGTGCGGCTTGCACCTTGACTCCGGGAACACGGATTTCCAAATCTAAGGAAGACACAAGACTTGAAGACGCAAGACTCAAGATTGGAAGGTCCGGAGATTTGCTCATCCTCAATCTTGGGTCTTGCGTCTTGAAGTCTTGCTTCTAGCCCGATTCCTCAACCCCAGACACCACTCCTCGTATGCCAATCGCACAATCCATCGCCGACACCATCGGCAACACGCCGCTGATCCGCCTGAACAAGATCTCCGCCGATACCGGTGCCGAGGTGCTGCTGAAGGCCGAGTTCTTCAACCCGCTCTTCAGCGTGAAGGACCGGATCGGCAAGGCGATGATCGAAGCCGCCGAGCGCGACGGCCAGCTCAAGCCGGGTGGCCTGATCATCGAGCCGACCTCCGGCAACACCGGCATCGCGCTGGCCTTCGTGGCGCGTGCGAAGGGCTACCGCTGCATCCTGACCATGCCGGAGAGCATGTCCGTGGAGCGCCGCGTGCTGCTGCGCCTGCTGGGCGCGGAGATCGTGCTCACCCCGCGCGCCCGCGGCATGGGCGGCGCCATCGCCATGGCCAAGCAACTCATCGAGCAGAACCCCGGCTCCTTCGGCCCGGGCCAGTTCGACAACCCGGCCAACCCTGAGATCCACCGCAAGACCACCGCCGAGGAAATCTGGCGCGATACCGATGGCAAGATCGACGCCTTCGTGGCGGGGGGCGGCACTGGCGGCACCATCACCGGAGTCGGTGAAGTCATCAAGTCCCGCTACCCGGCCCTGAAGGTCTTCGCGGTCGAGCCGTCCAACAGCGCGGTGATCTCGGGAGGCCCGCCAGGCCCGCACATGATCCAGGGCCTCGGTGCCGGGTTCATCCCGAAGAACCTCAATGTGGAGATCATTGACGAGTCGGTGCTGGTGACGAACGAGGACGCCTTCGCGACCGCCCAGTACCTCAACCAGGAAGAAGGCCTGCCCGCAGGTATTTCCACGGGTGCCAACGTCTGGGCTGCCATCCAAGTGGCAAAGCGCCCCGAGTTCCAAGGCAAGCGCGTGGTGACCGTCGGACCGTCCTCCACGGAGCGCTATCTCTCTACCTTGCTGGCCGAGAAGGTCCGCGAGGAAGTGGCGAGCCTACCGGTGGCGGAGATCTGATCGAACGAGCCCATCGGGCTTTTTTACGCCTCGCTCCCGCCCCGGGGGCGAGGCGCTTTTTTTGAGCGGGGAACGGCCCTGTCCCCGATAGTGGGGACGAGGCCGGAGGTTGTGCAGTTCGGCGGGTTTCGGGTAGGATTGCCCTCGCGCGAAACCCGAGCTGTTACCCCTTGGTTCCAAAAATCCCGACACCCTCAATGGATGGCCCTCGTGACTTTGTCATCGCTTGGCGGGGTGTAAGAGCCCCATGATGCGAACGGCCTATGCAATTCCCCATGGGTGACATTTCTCCAAGGAGCCGCTTCCTGGCGGCTTTCGCCGTGGTCCTCGCACTGGCTTTTCTGCCGCTGAGGGCGAATTCCTTCTTCGCGATGGACACCGGCATCGCCGGCGATCCGGAGAAGGTGGCGGAGGCGCTGCAAGAGCTGGGCTACGATGGTCTCGGTGGCAGCGGCACGAACCTGGCACCGATGCGGGCGGCGCTGGAGGGGAGGGGGCTGCGGCTGTGGAATGTCTATCTCACGCTGAAGTTCCGGAGCGGAATCAGCGCGTTGACCCCGGAGCTCAAGAAGCAGATCGCCGATCTCAAGGGGCATGACTCTGCGCTGTGGATCGCCATCCAGGAGGTGGAGGGCAATCGCGATGAGGTGGCGGTGAAGGCGCTCACCGAGATCGCCGATGAGGCCAAGCAGGCCGGGGTGAAAATCTCGCTCTATCCACACGCGGGCTCTTGGCTCGGGCGATTTTCGGATGCGGTGCGGGTGGCGAATCTGATCAACCGCGAGGAAGTGGGCATCACCTTCAACCTCTGCCACTGGCTGAAGGTGGAGGGCGATGTGGATCCGATCCTCGCGATCAAGGCGGAGGCCAAGCGCCTGCAATTCGTGACCATCAATGGAGCGGACAAGGGCGATACCAAGGCGATGAACTGGGACCGCCTGATCCAGACGCTGGACAGTGGGAGCTATGATGTCGCCCGCTTCGTTGCGCGACTGCAGGCGGAGGCGGAGTGGGATGGCCCGATCGGTCTGCAAGCCTATGGCGTGAAGGGGGATCGCAAGACGAACCTGGCGAAGTCGATGGCCGCATGGCGAAAGATGAGCGGCAGTCTTGATGGCTTGGTGGTCTGCGGCTACCAGGGCTGGTTCCGCGCGGAGGGCGATGGCTCGGGCAATGGCTGGTTCCACTATTCCGCGGGCGGCAGGTTCGAGCCTAACAACACCCACATCGAGATCTGGCCTGACATGAGCGAGTTGGGCCCGGACGAGCGCTTCCCCACACCGCTCAAATACGCCGATGGCAAGACGGCGGAAGTCTTCAGCGCGGTGAAGGAGCCGACGGTTCTGCGGCACTTCCGCTGGATGCGCGAGTATGGGATCGATGCTGCCTTCCTCCAGCGCTTTGCCAGCACCACGCGGGATCCGCGGCATCGCGCTTCCATGGACACGGTGATGGCCCATTGCCGGAAGGGTGCGAATGCCGAGGGTCGCAAGTGGGTGGTGATGTATGATCTCTCCGGCTTGAAGGCGGAAAATTTCGACACCTTGTCGAAGGACTGGCAGCACCTCAAGGAGGCGCAGCTCTGGTCGGCGGATGATCCGGCCTATCTGCGCTACAAGGGCAAGCCGTTGGTGGCGCTGTGGGGCCTGGGCTTCAACGATCGCCCGGCCGCGCTGCCGGAGTGGGAATCGCTGGTGCGCTACTTCAAGGACCAAGGCTGCGCGGTGATGGTCGGCGTGCCCTGCTACTTCCGCACCCTCGATCACGATACGATCCAGGATCCGAAGCTGCACGAGATTATCGCGCTGGCGGACGTGGTGAGCCCGTGGGCGGTCGGACGCTTCGGCTCGCCGCAAGAGGCCGCGAACCGCGTGGAGAAGCTGCTCAAGCCGGACCTCGCCTGGTGCCAGGAGCGCAAGCTGGGCTACCTGCCCGTGGCCTTCCCCGGCTTCAGTTGGCACAACCTGATGAAGAGCCGCAAGCAGGAGGCGAAGATGGATGCGATCCCGCGGCTCGGCGGGAAGTTTCTGTGGAGCCAAGCCTTGGCCGCGCAGCAGGCGGGTAGCAAATCGCTTTACCTCGCGATGTTCGACGAGATCGACGAGGGCACCGCCATCTTCAAGATCTCCAATAAGCCACCGGAGGGTGAGGTGAAGTTTCTGGCCGACCCCGCGGTGGAGCCGGACCGCTACCTGTGGCTGAGCGGCCAGATCGGCCGGATGCTGCGCGGGGAAATCCCGGCCAGCGCTGACATGCCGCTGCGGCCGGGGAGGTGACAGCTCCGGGCACGCTTCGTGCTGGATCGCGGCGTCCCCCGGGGACAGCCTCCCGTCCATGCCTGAGCGTCTCGCCGGACTCCTTTTGCCCGCCTTCACCCCGCGCCGTGAAGGCGACCTCGGCATTGGTGACACGCGGGCGATCCGCAAGTGGCTGGACCATTGCGCGGCGCACGGCATCGGCTTCCTGCAGCTGCTGCCGCTGAATGAGACCGGCGGGGACGACAGCCCCTACAATGCGATCTCCTCGGTGGCCTTCGAGCCGCTCTACCTGAGCTTCGATAAGAAGGACATCCCTTGGCTGGAGGATAGAGATCTCCGCGAGGCTCGTGAGGAACTCGGCGAGGATCTAACAGCGCGGAAGGTAAACTACGCCGCGGTGCGCCGGGTGAAGCGCGGGCTCTTGGCGAGGGCTTGGGTGCGCTTCCAGTCGGGCTCGGGAGACATCGCCTTCTATCGCTTCCGGCGGGAGGAGGCGGCGTGGCTGGAGAACTACTGCATCTACCGTTGGTTGATGGACCAGTCCGAAACCGCCGAAGCCTGGGACTGGTGGCCGGAGGCATGGCGCACGGTGGAAGGCGCGCTGGCTCATCTTGAGAGCGAGCGCGCGAAGGATGCGGCAGCGGTGAATGATCGCTTGGAGTTCTACGCCTGGGTCCAGTGGCTTTGCTTCAAGCAATGGCGGGAGGTGCGGGCGCATGCGGACAATCTTGGCGTGAAGTTGATGGGGGATATCCCCATCGGAGTGAGCCGCTACTCGGCGGATGTCTTCTTCCACCGCGAAGACTTCGACCTGGATCACTGCGGCGGGGCACCACCGGAGACGATCTTCAAGCACGACCTCTTCATCCAGAAGTGGGGCCAGAACTGGGGCATCCCGCTCTACCGCTGGCAGCGCATGGAGGATGCGGGCTTCCCCTGGTGGCGGCAGCGCATCGCGAAGCTGGCGGACATCTTCCACATCTTCCGCATCGACCACGTGCTTGGCTTCTACCGCATCTACTCCTTCCCTTGGCAGCCGCAGCGGAATGCGGAATTCCTGCCACTCACGGAGAAGGATGCGATCAAGCTCACCGGCGGCGAACTCCCCGGCTGGGCCCCGCGGCCCGATGATACGCCGGCGAACAAGGCGGCCAACCGCGCGGATGGCGATGTCCGCTTGCGCATGGCGATTCATGCCGCGGGAAGCTCCGCGGTGGTGGGCGAGGATCTGGGCAGCGTGCCGGACTACGTGCGCCCGCACCTCGCCTCGCTGGATGTCGCCGGTTTTCGCATTCCGCATTGGGACTCCGATGAAGCTGGCCACGTGATCCCGCCGGAGGACTTGCCGGAGTGCTCCTTCGCCACTTACTCGACCCACGATCACGACTCGATCCCCGCACTGTGGACGAACTTCCACCGCATCACCGCGGATCCCGATGCGGATGAAGACGAGCAAGCGCAGGCCGCGGAGTATCTGCGCCTGATGGCGGAATTCGCCGGCGTGCCGGAGACGCTACCCTATGGCCCGGAGCTTAAGGCCGCCCTTCTCCGCGCGCTGTTTTCCTCCCGCTCGCGCTACGCTGCGCTGATGATCATGGATCTCTGCGATCTAACAGACCGGATCAACTCGCCCGGCACCGTGGGCCCGCAGAATTGGAGCTTCCGCTTGCCGGAGGAGAAAGAGGCGGTGGCCTTGCGGGAGCTGAAACTCCTTCGCCCCATCCTGGAGGAGGCACGGCGAGTCTCCATCCCTTGAGCTGCTTCAAGGCCGCAGGACTTCAACCCCGATCCTGGCGAATATCTTGGCCGCCGCGCCGGGACGGATCATGTAGGATTTCTCGCTTCCATCCCCATCCACGGTGGCCACGGGCGATGCCGGCCAAGCACCGCTGAGGCCGGAGTTGGTGTAGATCTTGTAGCGCCGCCCGCTCACAGATTGCCACTTGATCTTGAGGAAGCGTCCGGAGGCATCGGTGCCGGCCTCCGTGCCCGTCACCTCGAATCGTGAAGCACCACTGAGCGGATTGAGGCCCGCGAGATACTCGTCCAAGTTTACCGTGCCATCGCCATCGTTGTCCCCGCTAGGGCTCAGGGCGAGGGGATCGCCGGTATATTGCCGCTCCCACCAGTCCGGGATGCCGTCGCCATCGGTATCGAGGAAAACGCCGCCCGTATCGCAGGTGAAAACATTTCCTTGGGCGTTCACGAAAATGAAATAGCCGAACACCGAAGGATCGCTGCCCGCATTATACTCCTGGATATTGGTCAGGGCATCGCCGTCCGGGTTGCCATTGGCATCGGCAACAGCGGGATTCAGCCCGTGGGCGAGTTCCCATGCGTCGGGCATCCCGTCGTGGTCGGAATCCGGAGCGTAGCCCCCGTTGATCCCGCCGGTATCCACCAGGAAATTCAGCGATCCAAGCGCGGCCGGTCCCAGCCAGTCGTTCACCAGCGGATTGGTGCCCGCGTTGTACTCGGCCAGATTGCTGCGGCCGTCGCCATCGGGATCGGCGTTGGCATCGGCCAGCGCGGGATTTGTCCCGAAGGCCAGCTCCCATGCATCGGGGATGCCGTCGTGATCGGAGTCCGGCAACTGTCCGGAGAAGTTTCCGGTGAAGAGGGGCGACGCCTCGTCATCCGTGCCGCTCAGGTCGCCGTGACGCGGCTCGAAACCGGTGAGGTACTCGGTCAAGTTTGACCAGCCGTCGTTATCCGGATCGAGCGCGGCGTCATTCACCGCGGGATTCAAGGAATAGCGTGCCTCCCACCAATCCGGCATGCCGTCACCGTCGCTATCGCGGGTGTAGCCGCCGGGATAGGCACCCGTATCTGTTAGGAACAGAGGCGAGACCGCGGACATGGAGCTTCCGCTATCTGCGAGCCGCGGATCCGAGCCCGCGTTGTACTCCGCCAGATTCGTCCTGCCGTCGCCATCGGCATCGAGGGCCGCGTCGTTCACGGCAGGGTTGAGGCCGTTTGCCACTTCGAAGGCATCCGGCATGCCGTCACCGTCCTGGTCCGGGGCAAGGGAACGGAGCGACAGGGTGAACGAAGCCGAGGCTGCGGAGGCGCTGGTGATGGGATCGAAAACACGGGGTGAAGTCCCCGCATTGTATTCCGCCAGATTGTTCAGTTGGTCTCCATCGGGATCTCCCGCAGCATCATTGACCGAAGTGCTGAGGCCGTTTGCGATCTCCCATGCATCGGGCAAGCCATCGCCGTCGCTGTCCTGTGCATGGATTGCGGTGTCGAGCTGGAATGATGGCGAGGCCGCTTCCGTTTGCGCATGCAAGGCCGGAAGGCAGACCCAGCCCTGGAACAGCGCCAAGGTGGTTGCCAGTCGCTGGCGATGTCGGATCGACGTCATGACCCTTCAAAAGAAGAACCGGCGGGCGGCTCAGGGACTGCTGCGCCTGACCACGCGAAAGCCCACAAAGTCATAGGACCCGCGGACCGCGGTTCTCCGGACGTAGGTTTTGAATTCGGCGGGCCCGTTGCTATAGTAGTTGTAGCCGCGCTTTACCCGATCTGTGGCAGTGTTGCCCAGAGTGTTCTGAGTGGCCGTGAGCGACTCCACTTGGTTATATGTTTCCAATGTCACCAGAGCGCTGCGTGTCCACTCCTCGACATTCCCCACCACGTCATAGAGCCCGTAGCCGTTCTTGGTATCGGGGCCGAGGGGCGTTTGGTTGCCGTTGTAGTAGCCCACCGGGGTTTTCTTGTAGTCGTAGGGATCGCCACTGCCTAAATAGTTCAAGTAGGCACCTGAGAAGTTGTTTCCCCATGGGTAGGAGAGATGCTCTCCTTGGTCGTCGTTGGCAGGCCCGCGTGCGGCCTTCTCCCACTCGGCATCGGTGGGAAGATCGTAGCCGTATTGCGTGGCAAATGCGAGAGCGCCGTACCAAGTGACGGTTACGGGGCGATTTTCAAGTCCTGGAACAGCCTCGAACTTGTTCACGTTCCAGCGGATGTCGTTGCTGTCGCCAAGCTGGATGAGTTCAAAGCCAGCTCCTATTCCCGCCCAGACACCGTTCACGGACGTCACATTGGTAGTGCCATTGCGCACAACCTTGCCCGTGGACAAGGCCGTGTTGAGAAACTCGGCATACTGATCGTTCCTGATTTCATATTTTGATGCCCAAAAGGACCACGGGATGTTCACATGCCGGGAAGGCCCGCTGCCCTCCGATCCTCCGTCCTGTCCCATCAGGAAGCCCCCCGGCGGCACCTCGTTGCCCCACTCGAGGCCCGGAAAGCCCTTGGTATCGGTGGCGATCACCTTCACCCGCATCTGTTCGGAATACTCACCGTCCCAATCGGTCCCGGCATTCCAGACGATGGCCTTGCCATTGCCGGGCGTGACGTTGTCGCCCACCGCTCCTGTTAGGGCAAAGGCCGGCACCGCATAGGTCGTCCCCGCATTGTCGGAAACCTCCACGCGGATCTTCAGCGTATCGCCGTCGGCATCCGCCACGTTGTAGGTGATATCGACAAGCTTCGTTCCGGTGCGCTGGGAAGCCACCACATTGCTGACGACCGGGACTGCCGCCGTCGCGACCCATGGCAAGAAGGCAAGTGCCAGAGGACTGAGGGTGAGGAGGGGTTTCATGGTTTCTTCGTTTCTTTCTCCTGGGATTGAATCATCGCGGCGGCCTTACCTTCGAGACAGGGACTGATCCACTTCACGGACTTCAGTTCGGCCAGGGTTTCTGCGGGCAGCTTGCCACCCTGCGAGAGTTCCCTCGCCTTGGTGAGCAGGCTGAGCTGGGTGCGGAGCTCGGCGGGCTTTACCGGCAGCCAGGTCGTTCCAGCGGAGATGGATGCCATTTCTCCCTCCACGCGGATGGCGACCAACTCACCTTCTCCGTTGAGCCTCACGACAGCTTTATCGGCAGGGCATGCCTGATCCTTGGCATCCAGGAAGGAGGCCGACCCGGGTGGCGCTTTTTCGGGGCGCAAGGACAAGTAGCTCAACGCGGCTTGGCCTGTCACCTTGAAGCGCAGCAGCGGAACCTCGCTGGCAAGTTCCGGCTCGCCATAGGCGATTGTGTCCCCGGTGTCCAAGGAGGTGAGGGCAAGAGAGGCCGCACCGGCAAGCAGGAAGGAATCCATGACGACATAGCGCTGGTCCTGCTGCAGGATGGCCACGGCCTGCCCCTTGCGGCCTTCGGTCACCGCGTCTGTCAGGTGCTTGGGACGCGCGGCCTCATCGGCGGCTTGTGCTGCTTCCTGGATGGCGGCGCCGGGGCAACCGCAGTGCGGACACATCACCGCCCGCCGCGAGACCTCCTTCCCGCAATCCGGACAGGCCATGAGCCGGCTTGGCTCCGCCGCGGAGACGGGCAGCCACGCGAAAAGCGGGATCAAGGCGGCACACAACATAAGCCACCGGCGCCAAGGGCAGGACCAGCGGAGGGCGTTAGAGATCATCGGAACGGGGGAGTGTTCACATGCTTTATCCCGCGGCTCGGGAAGTCAACGGGCTTTCTCTATCTGTCGTCTACTGTCCGTCTCGCCAAGGCGGCTCGAAGGGCGGAGCCGGCGACCTCCTCCGGCCCCAGCCATCCCGCGAGCTTCGGATGCCAGAAGGGCTCATAGAGGCAGACTCCGCCGCCGATGATCGCGGCCAGATAGCTGAAGGTGCTCTTGGCCATGATCAGCACCTCGCTCTTCACCAGATGGTGGAAGGTGGTGAAGACGTCCTCATCGAGGTGGAGTTCCGCGCCGAGATCGGTGAAGGCCCTGAAATCCTCCACCTTGCCCTCGGAGAAAACGCGAATGCTTGCCCGGTCCCGGCCCACCACGTCCAATACCTGCTTCAGTCGCTGTAAGATCACCTCATCCGGTGTGAACCATTGGGCGAACTGGCCGGTCGCGGCCACGTCACCGCGGCGCAGGTGCACGGCGATCTGCGTTCGCCCGTCCTCGTAGCCCGGCAGGACCGGCTTAGGGGTGAGATGATACTTCTTCTGCAGCTCCGGGGCGATGGCTGCCCATGTCTCCGGATGATGATTCGTCAGCCGGTGGCAGTGCGCCACGACGTGCAGGCAGCGCGAGCGCGGCCAAAAGCGATGGGGCTTCGCGATCGGCCGCAGGGGATAACTCAGGTCGGCGGCTTGGATTTCCCCGTGCCCGAGATTGAAGAAGCCCTCCCAAGCCTGCGCCCACTCCGCTTCCGGCACTCCTTCCGGCCGGTGCGCCACATCGGAGACCGGGGTGTGCGCGTAGGTCATGCCCTTGAGCCGCGCCAGAATCATGGTGGAGATCCGCGCGGAGATCTGCGCCCCGCCGCCATCGTCGCGGTCGCGGCAGGTGATGAAGCTGTCCTTGGGACGCAGGAAGGGTAGGGGCAAGGGCACTGCCCGGCATGGTCCGGCACCGGCGGCCCGGCGCAAGCCCGGAGCGGCGGAAAATGCGCTTGGACCCCCGGCCTTCCCGCCCTAGGCTCGGTCCGCCGATGGCTTCCTTTTTCAAGCAGCTCAAAGAGAAACGCAAATACAGCAAGTGGATCGAGGACGGTCGCCCCGACCCGCCGCCGCCGCTTGCCAAGCGCGAGATGCTGCTCGACTACAAGCAGAAGCACGGCCTGCAGATCCTCGTCGAGACCGGCACCTTCAAGGGCGATACGGTCGAGGCCATGCGCGGCGAGTTCAAGAAGGTCTACTCGATCGAGCTCTCCGAGAAATTCTACCAAGATGCCGTGAAGCGTTTCTCGGGCGTCAACAATGTCGAGCTGCGCCAAGGCGACAGCGGCAAAGTGATGTCCGAGATCGTAGCCAAGCTCGATGCGCCCACGCTCTTCTGGCTGGATGGCCACTACTCCGGTGGCGACACCGCACAGGGCGATCTGAACTGCCCGGTCTGGGGTGAGTTGGATGCCATCTTCTCCGCCGGGATGAAGCAGCCATTCGTGGTGCTCATTGATGATGCCCGCTGCTTCCGCCATGTCGGTGCCGTGGACTATCCGGCCGTCTCCGACATCGAGACCTGGGTCAAGGAGCGGCGTCCCGATCTCGGCCTCGAGGTGGCGATGGACTGCATCCGCATCGCGCCGAAGTAGTCAGGGCTCGACCGGCTCGGGCACTTGGTCGTTCAGCCGGTAGAATGCTTGGCCGATTGGGGCGGTAGTGTCTTGGAACACCGCCTGGCCGGACTCGTCCGTATCAAGGGCATCAATCACTTCCCAAGTCTTGAGATCGATGGAGCGCTCCACCGCGTAGCGGGTGAAGGGGGCAGCACCGCCCAAGCCGAGGGTAGCCACTTGTTCGTCATCGTGCGTCAGTTGCAAGGCCATCGGCACCCCCTTGTCCAAGGGAACGCTGGGCGGCGCAGAATTGCCGGCAGCGGTGGTCACCACCAGCGCCGGCCGCGCGGAGGTGGGCGAGCCTTCCGCGGAGACGAAGGAGACGTCCTTCGCGGAGGAATCCGCCTCGACGATGAAGCTGTAGATGCCCGGCGCGCTCACGAAGGAGGACACATCGAAGTTCAGCACCTTGTCCTGGGTGATGTCACCCGTGAAGCTGGCAAGCTCCGCGCCCTTCGCCGGGGCATTGCTGCCGGTGATGTTGCCCTCCGTCCAGTTGTTGGAAGCAGCGGCGAAGACCCGCAGGGTCATGCTGCCAGTCGAGACATCATCGCCTTCCACCAGTCGCAGCTTGGCGGAGCTCGGCCGGCCGATAGTACTGGCATTGAACTGCAGGTAGATGGTGCGCTTGCGGGTGGAATTCTCGAGCCGCAGCACACTGCCATTGAAGTTGTTGCCGTTCTCCGTGTAGGCGTCCTGGGAGGCGGCCAGCGTCACCGTGGTGCTGGCGGCACTGGCTGGACTGATCACCACGCTCATCTCATCGTAGTCACTCAGCTCGCCATCGGAGGCGGTCAGTCGGAGCACATAGGTGCCCGCCGCGCTGAATGTTGCGGTCGTGGCGGCACTGTTGGCATTGGAGAAGCTGACGGACGCCGGTCCGCTAGTGCGACTCCACGTCGTGCTGAGGGTGGAGCCCTGGGGCTGACCATCGTCACTTGCCGAACCGTTCAGGCTCACCTGCACCGTGGCAGCGGAAAGAGTGGCGCTGGCATCGGCCCCTGCGCTCACCGTGGGGATCTCGTTGTCGATGATATCCGAGATCACAGTGACCGTTACTTCATCGCTCACACTCAGCGCTCCATCGCTGGCGCTGAGGCGCAATACATAGGTGCCAGCCGCACTGAAGGTGACGGAGGTGCTCACCGCATTCGCCGGAGCGAAGGAAACCGCTGCAGGGCCGCTGGTCATCGACCAGTTCAAGGCCAGCGTGGAACCCGCTGGCAAGCCATCGTCGCTTGCAGATCCGCTGACCGGAATCGCCACCGGGGTTCCCTGATAGGAGCCCGACTTGTCCGGTCCGGCCGAAATCACCGGCGCCGCATTCGGCGTGCCTCCACTCGAGCTAATGGAGAGCAGAGGTCGCGCGGATGTCGTCGTATTCTCCGCGGACGCGAAGGTTACGTCCTTGGCCGTATCCGTATCCAGGATGAAGCTGTAAACCCCTGGAGCCTTCACGAGGGAAGACACATCGAAGTCCACGGCCATGCCTGCCGGGATACTGCCCGTGAAGCTATCGAGCTCAGCACCTTTCGCCGGGGCACTGGCACCGGTGATGGTGGCTTCCTGCCAGTTGTTAGAGCTGGCGGCGAAGAGGCGCAGGGTCATCGGGCCGGAGGGAATGTCGCCCTTCTGGATCAGGCGCAGGCTCGCGTTCGTGATCGATCCCGTGGCCCCGCTCAGGTCAAACTGGAGGTAGGTGATCCGCTCGCGGCTGGAGCTTTCCACCCGCAGGTCCCCGTTGTTCACGTTACTGCCATCCTGGGTGAAGGCATCCTGGGTGGCCGGGAAAGTCGCGGCGGCGCCGGGTGCCGTGATCACCACCGCCACCGTGTCCGAGCTGCTCAACGAGCCGTCCGTAGCGGTGAGGCGGAGGACATAGGTGCCCGTGGTACTGAAGGTCGCGGTCGTGGTGGCGGATGAAGGATTGCCGAAGCTGACCGCGGCGGGCCCCTGCTCAAGGGTCCAGGACGCGCTCAGGCTGCTGCCAGTTGGCAGGCCGTCATCGCTAGCGCTGCCCGACAAGCTGATCTGCACTGTGGTGCCGCTCAGCACAGCGGACGAATCGGACCCCGCATTGACCACGGGTGCCTGGTTCTGCGCCTGGCCTTGAGTTACCTCGACGGCCACGTCGTCCGCGGTGCTGAGGCTCCCATCCGCGGCACTCAGGCGCAGCACGTAGCTACCTGCCGCGGTGAAGGTCACATTCGTGCTCGCGCTGTTAGGATTGGCGAAGCTCACATTCGCCGGACCGCTGACGCGGCTCCAAGTGCTGCTCAGCGTGGATCCCGCGGGCAGGCCGTCATCCGTGGTAGAACCATTCAGGGTGATGCTCACGGAAGTACTGCTCAGCGTGGTGCTCCGGTCGCTTCCCGCGCTTACCACCGGGGCTTGGTTGGTCGGGGTGCCCCCGCTGGTGTTCTGCACCCAGGCGATCCAATCCTCGCCCGTGGGATTCGGTGGCGAGCCAAGGCTCCGAGTGCCACCGCCCGCCAGCGTATTGCCGCTGACCAAGGCCCCGCCGTTCCGCGGATCGAACCAGCGCACGAGATAGCTTCCGCTCTGGCCGGAGAGATCGAGCGTCTGCGAGCCACCGGAGCGGAGCTGCACGAGATAGCTGATCCCCGGCTTGGCCAGGCAGCGGTTGCCATTGTCCGCGCCGCCGCTCACCAGCGAGTTCGCATTCGTCATGTCCTGGAAGGGCACCGCGTTGTTCTCGAAGAAATTGATCGCGTTCCGGCACACCGGCCAAAAGGAATCGCGGCTGCGGAAATCGTTACAAGTGAGGTCGGAGTTCTCGAGCGCGTAGCCGAAGTACCACTCCACCCCCGCGCCGCCGGCCATGATATTCCCCCACAGCGCATCCCGCCGCGCATCTTCATGGCTGCTGCCGGGATCGCTGTCGGGCCGCAGCGCGTAGCGGGAATCCCCCGGCTCATCCGTCCCCACCACCCAGGGCTTCCCGGCGGCATCCGCGCGGTCGATGTAGTCCTTCGTCATCGAAAAGCAGTCGCTGAAGTCCGAGGCATTCAGTTGCAGGGAGAAGCCGGTCAGCTTCGAAGCATTGCCCATCATGTTGTAGTGCGTGGCTCCGTTGTGGATCACGATGTGATGATGGTAGGGGTCATTGTCGTAGAAGAACTGGGTCCATGCCACCTTCTGCTGGAGGGACGCGGCATTGATTTCCTCGCCCATGTTCCAGTTCATCGCCAGGTGATGGCCGAAGCGGGCGATGAGTTCCCGGTAGTAGAGCTTCCGCTGCGGTCCCACATCGCCGCCGTCTAACAGCAGCTCGTTCTCGGTTTCCTGGGTCTTGAAGTGGAGATACATCCCTTTCTCGTCGCCGTGTTCGAAGACGATCTCCCACTGGTCCAGCTTCGATACGTCCATGCGCAGGCGCTCGGCGTAAGTGGTGTAAGGAAAGACGTTCTGGTCATCGCCATTGATGTTCATCGTCAGGAAGGAGAAGGAATTCAGCCCCGCATCCGACAGGTAGTTGATCGCGCCGATCAGGCCCTTGCCCTTGCCATTCTGCCAGCTCGGGTCGCCGCTGTTCCAATCCTGCACGTGCGGCTGCCAGTCCTTTACCAGTTCGTCCTTGTGGCCATCGGTCTTGAAGTCGCCGTCGAAATCCGCATAGGCCAGCAAGTTCTCCGGCGCATCGCAGCCCGCCTTCATGAAGTAGGCACCGCTGCCTGCGAAGCGCAGGTGGTGCTTGCCCACATAGTCCAAGCGGCCCTTGCCGCGCAGATCACGGCCCGTCTTGTCGGTCTCGGAGATGGTCAAGCTTCCGCTCTCGCCATCCACGAAGCCCGCACTGCTGCCCGCCGTGGAGTTCGCATCCATCGCCACATTCGCTCCGCTGCGGAAAGACACATCGTAGGTCCAGGTGCCCGTTTCATCCGGAGCGAAGTGGACCCGCCAGACATTCCCGGAGCTCGCCCCGCTGTCCGCCGCATTGCCATCCGCCGCGTAGTAGCCGGGCACCAGATAAGTCTTCCCGCTTGCAGTGTGCCGGAAGGTGACATTCAGCCGGTAGTTCGTGAAAGGATTGGGCGTCGCGCTTTCACTGGTGGAGGGACCGGTGAAGTCGAGCGTGACCTTGTGCCACCGGCGCAGTTCCCCGCTGATGGTGGCCGCATCCGCTGTTAGAGCGGCCAGCGCGATGGTGGCGAAGGCCGTGAGAAGGGCCGTGGTTTTCATGGGATCGGTTGGGTTTCATGGTGGTGGTGAAACTTCACGGATCAGGAAATCCCCGGGGGCAGGGCCTGAATACGGTGGTGATGAAGTCCCGGTTGTTGGGATGAGACAACAACCCTCCATCCCGGTGAGGCCGCGACGCAGCCTCCGGACGAGAGAGGGGTAGGGTGGTGAACCTGTTAGACCGAGGCAGGTTCATCTTGGAAATCCCGGCAGTGCCGGGACTCGATCATGAGTATCTACATGCAGTCAGCGTGCCCTGCAGCTCTGTGATCAACGCATGTAATTGATAATCGGTGCGATAAAGCAGGATCGGGCGTCAAATGGATGAGCCTGCATCCACGCGCTTCACGCAAACTGCAATCCGGCAAAGTGCGTGCCTGCATGGTTAGAGCACCGCTTTTCCCGCCCCGGAAGTCCGTTTGCATCTTGCCCGGTTCCGGTGCATGATCCGGATAAATGGAGGCCCCAGCCCTCGCCGAAAGCGAAATCGAATCCGAAACTTCAGCCTCCCTTGTCGCGATGGGGGAGTGGTCCTCACTTGAGGCGGCGGAGGAGCATGCCCTCGTCGTGCTGGCGATGAACCGCGAGTGCTGGATCGCGCCCACGGACCAAGGCTACGCCGTCCTCGGCAACCTGGCCGACGCTCCGGCCATCCGGCGTGAGTTCTCGCTCTATGCCGCGGAGCAGGCGGAGCGCCGCGAGTGGGTCGAGCCGCCGCTTTTTCCCGCGGGGATCGAGCTGCTGCTGCTGTGGATCATCGCCCTCACGCTCACCTTCATCGCCCAAGGGCTGGATCCCGGCTTCACGGACCGCTTCTGCAATTCCAGCGTGGCCCTCGTGGGTAGCGGCGAGTGGTGGCGGCCCTTCACCGCGCTCTTCCTGCATGCGGATACCGGCCACCTGCTGAGCAACATCGGCATCGGCGGCATCTTCTGCGTGATGGCCGCGCAGACCTTTGGTCTGTGGCGCGCGTGGCTGCTCGTTCTGCTCAGCGGCACGCTTGGAAATGCGCTCAATGCCTGGGCGCGCTACCCGGAGAGCTTCTCCTCGATCGGCTCGTCCACCGCCACTTTCGGCGCGCTGGGCCTACTCACCGGTGCGGCTCTTGCCGCGGCGTGGAAGTCGCATTCCTCCCGTGAGCTGCGCCCGCTGCTCGCACCGCTCATCATCGGCCTGACCATGGTGGGCATGTATGGTGTGGGCGATGGCTCGCTCACCAGCAATACGGACGTGGCCGGGCACTTCGCCGGCTGGTCCTGCGGGGTGCTGTTAGGATACGTCTGCCGCCCGAAGGTCGAGGTTTTCACGGAGCTGCCCCGCGCCGCGACCGCCATCCTCTGATCACCCGAACAGCGGTTTTCGCGGATTGCCCGCCGTCCTTCGCGATGGCAGAATATCAACATGCGCGGATTTCTGCTGTCCCTGATGTCCGCGGCAACGTGTTGCTCCGCTGCCGAGCGGATCAACCACGAAGGCCGCGTCCTCGGTGAAGTCCCCCCCGTCACCACACCCATCCTCTTCAATACCCCGCAGGCGGACGCGATCGTGTCCGCCATGCAGATCATGCCGCGGGACAGTGCCTGGAACGAGGACATCTCCACCCGGCCCCGGCTGTCTAACAGCGATGCGATGATCGCCCGGATCACCAGCGATCTCGGCAGCAACAATACCCTGCGGCTCTTCGAGGAGATGAACTACGCCCTGGTGCCGGACAACCAGCCGGTCCAACCCATCCAGTTCGTCACCTATCCCACCCAGTCGGACTTCGATGGCGGGACCTCGCCTTATGGCAGCTACCCGATCCCGCCGAACCTCCCGGTCGAGACCTGGCCCACCGGCACCGGCTCGCAGACCCTCGAGCAGTGGCAGGTCGCGACCGGTGGCGACCGCCATTCGATCATCGTGATGCCCGGCACCGGCGGCTTGTGGGAGACCTGGACGACCCGCAAGCTCAACGGCAACTGGCGTGCCGCCAATGGTGCCAAGTTCTCGCTCAACAACAACACCCTGCGCCCTGCCGGCTGGACCTCCGGCGATGCCGCGGGCCTGCCGATGTTCCCGGCCCTGGTGCGCTACGATGAAGTGCAGCGCGGCATGGTGGAGCACGCCATGCGCATCGTGGTGAAGCATAGCCGCCGCGAGTATATCTATCCGGCCACGCACCATGCCTCGTCCCCGGATACCACGGATCCGGACGTTCCGGCCATGGGTCAGCGCCTGCGCCTGAAGGCGGACTTCACCATTCCGGCGGGCTGGACCCTGCAGGAGAAGGCCGTCCTGTTAGGGCTGAAGAAATACGGTGCCTTCGTGGCGGACAACGGGAACTTCTTCTCGATCTCAATCACGCCGGACGACCGCTATCCGGACGAATGCTTCGATCACCTGCGCAGCATCGCGATCTCCAACTTCGAAGTGATCCAGACCACCGGCCCCACGGAAGGGCCGCGCGCCGCCGGCCCACCCGGTGCCAATGCCGGGCCGGACCTCTCCCTCATGGCGGGCAGCAGTGCCTTCCTGAATGGCTCGGTGTCCGGCAGCGGTGCTCTAACAAGCACGTGGAAGCGCTACTCCGGACCGGGCACTGTCACCTTTGGCAATGCTGCCCAAGCGGTTACCAGCGCCAGCTTCGGCACGCCCGGCCGCTACTTGCTCATGCTCTCCGCCGCGGATGGAATCCACACGCCCGCTTACGATGCGGTGGTGGTGGACGTGAACGTGCCCGTGAGTTTGCTTCGCTCCGGCAGCGACCAGATCGTCCAGTTCCCCGGCGTGCCGGGCCAGCGTTGCCGCGTCCAGCGCTCACCGGACCTCGCGAACTGGCAAACCATCTGGGACCAGACGCCCTCTAACAGCGCGACCGTGCAAGTCACACACACAGGGGCCATGAACGTGCCAGACCGCCGCCAGTTCTACCGCGTGCTGGTGGGGGAGTGAAGCGGCTTGCGGCGACCGCCCGATAAACGCCGAAGGCCCTTGGACTGCTGCGATGATTCGCAGCTTTCGAGTGCAAGGTGCGGTGGGCTTCTCCCGTGGGTGAAGGCGGTCCTTCAGGATCGCTGCGTCCTTCCAGAACGGCGTGCCTCACCCTTCATTCAAAAGCTGCGAATCATCGCAGCAGTCCCAAAGCGGCTGTGCCGCGGCCATGGCCACCGACCGCGAGACTCTACTCCACCTCCGCCGCCTACTTCGCTTTCATCTTCGCCCGCACGACCTCCCACACGATCGGTAGCAGCGAGAAGGCGACGATACCGAGCACCACGATTTCGAAGTTCTTCTTCACGAATTCGACATTTCCGAAGATCCATCCTGCGGGAAGAATCAGCGCCACCCACAGCACCGCGCCGATCACGTTGAAGAACATGAAGCGCTTGTAGTCCATCTCCCCCGAGCCTGCGACGAAGGGCGCGAAGGTCCGCACGATCGGCACGAAGCGGGCGAGGATGATGGTCTTGCCGCCATACTTGGTGAAGAAGCCGTGCGTCTTCTCAATGTAGGCGGGTTTCACGATCTTCGGGAAGGTCCGCATGGTCCAGCCGCCCAATTTACGGCCGATCCAGTAGTTCACCGTGTCCCCCAGGATCGCGGCGACGAGCATGACGGCTCCCGCGATCCAGACATTCAGCCCGGAGTCCGCGTTCGCGGCGATGGCACCCACCGCGAAGAGCAGCGAGTCCCCCGGCAGGAAGGGTGTCACCACCAGCCCGGTCTCACAGAAGATCACCAGGAAGAGCAGGCCATACACCAGGTTGCCATGAGTCCGGGTGAACTCCTGCAGATGCTCCTGGATGTGCAGGATGAAATCGATGGCTTCCTTCATCGTTCGTCGTATTCCGGTCGGGGGTCTCGGTTCAAAAGTTCATGCAGCGCGCGTGCTGCCGGCATGCCGCGATAGAGGATGGCGTGCACCGCATCGATGATCGGCGTGCGCACACCGGCGCGCTGCGCCGTCTCGTGGATCGAAAGCGTGTTCGGCACGCCCTCCGCCACCATGCCCAGCGAGGAGGTTGCTTCTTCCAGGCTCTTCCCCTGGCCGAGCGCGCGTCCCACGCGGTTGTTCCGCGAGTGCTGCGAGAAGCAGGTCACGATCAGATCGCCCACGCCGGAAAGACCCGCGAAGGTCTCCGGCTTGCCGCCGAGATGCGTGCCCAGCCGCGTCATCTCCGTCAGCGCACGCGTGACCAATGCCGCAATCGCATTGTCGCCCAGACCCAGCCCGGCGGCGATGCCTGCCGCGATCGCATACACATTCTTGATCGCGCCGCCGTACTCAATGCCCGCGAGGTCATCGCTGGTGTAGCTGCGGAAATGCGGCGCAGTGAAGAGCTCCTGCAAGCGTCGCGCCAGCACTTCATCCTGCGTGCCGATCACCGCACAGGTGGCCAAGCCGCCGGCAATTTCCTCCGCATGGTTCGGCCCGGAGAGCACCGCGAGCAGCTGCGCTGGCAGCTTCTCGTGCAGGATCTCGCTCATCCTCTCGCCAGTGTTGCGCTCGATGCCCTTGGCGCAGGACAAGAGCACCGCGTCCTCCGGCAGCCCCGCTTCCGCGAGATGCTCCGCCGTCTCACGCGTGGCTGCGGTGGGCACGCAGAAGAGCACCAGCGGATGCTTCGCCGCGTTTGTTAGAGTGGTTGATGCCGTGATGTTCTCCGGCAGCTCCACGCCCGCGAGGTAACGCGGGTTGTGGCGGGTGGTATTGATGCTCTCCGCCACCGCCGGGTCACGCCCGATCAGCTCGACCGTGTCGAGCCGTGCCGCCAGCAGCTGCGCCAGCGCGGTGCCGAAGGAGCCGCTCCCGAGGATCGCGGCGGAGGAAAAGGGCGTTTCAGGCATCGTGAAGAAGCAGGCAAGCGGGAAGGGGAGTGGACTTCAGGAGGCGACTTCTTTCTTCTTCCGCTCGAAGCGGCTCTCCGTGCCGTCCATCAGGCGACGGATATTCGTCCGGTGTTTCCAAATCGCAAGCGCGGCGATGACCACGGAGAAGATGAAGAGCGGCTTGTTCCAAGTGCCCGCCTCCCACAGCGTCGGCAGGCTCTTGTCATTGTTGATGTGGTGGAAGCGCGCGCCCCAGTGGATGGTGATGGGCAAGACCGCTGCCGCCACGATCGAGGCCACGGAGACATAGCGGCTGATGAGGAAAACGAGCAGCCACACCACGATCAGCAGCACCACCGCCGCCGGTGCCAGCGCGATGATCACACCTGCCGAGGTGGCAATGCCCTTGCCACCCTTGAAGCCCACCCAGGGCGAGTAGTTGTGGCCCAGGATCGAGAGCAGCCCGGTCACCACCTGGAAGGTCTGCGCCTTCCACTGATCCACGGCCGGAAAGACATAGGCGTGATCCAGCAGCGAGTGGATGGTGAAGCTCGTGCCCTGCCCCTCGAAGCGGATCAAGGTCATCGCCAGCAGCGTGGGAATGAAGCCCTTCAGCGCATCCAGGATCAGGCACACGATCCCGTGCTTCTTCCCTACCACCCGCAGCACGTTGGTGGCACCGATATTCCCGGAGCCGTGCTGGCGGATGTCGATGCCCTTCATCCGGGCGATGAAGAGCCCGAAGGGGATCGACCCCAACAGGAAAGCCAGAAGCGGGCAAAGCCAAAGCTGCATGTGGGCGCTTGAGTAGGGGAAAACCCGACGGATGTCACCCCCAGAGGCGGGATATCCCACGAAGCTGGAATGCGGCTCTGGAAGGGCGGGAAGGAGTCAAAGCTCGGGCTCCAGGCGGTCGAGCTGCCCGAAGAAATCTTCGAACCCAAGTTCAGAGCGGTCGAAATCTTCCGCGATGAAGAAATTTGCGGACTTGAGGCAGCCACGCTGCGGGGCTTGTCGTGCCGGTGATGGCAGCGGCCGGCCCTGGGATTCGGCATCTGGACCCACGTCTTGCATCGCGAACACCATATCCCGAGATCACCGCCGCAGAAAGAAAAAGCGCGGCCCCGTCCCCGGAACCGCGCTCAAAAGGAATCAGTCCAGCGTCCGGCTTACTTCTCCACCACGCTGATGCTCTTGATCACCACGTTCTCCGTCGGCACGTCGGTGAAGGGCGCCTGGGCGGTCTGGCCGCCGGGGCCGCGGGCGGTCACGGTCTTGGTGCCGGTCTTGGTGGCCTTGATCTTGTCCACCACGTCCATGCCTTCCACGACCTTGCCGAAGACGGCGTAGCCGTGGCCGTCCGGGCTCGGGGCATTGAGCATGTCGTTGTCCTTCACGTTGATGAAGAACTGGGCGGTGGCGGAATTCGGATCGTTGGTGCGGGCCATGGCGATCGTGCCGCGGTCATTCTTCAGGCCGTTCTTCGCCTCGTTGGCGATACCCTTGCCGGTTTCCTTCTCCACGATGGCCCCGTCGCTCTTCAGCTCGAAGCCGCCGCCTTGGATCATGAAGGATTCGATCACGCGGTGGAAGATCGTGTTGTCGTAGTGCTTCTTCTTCACGTAGGAGAGGAAGTTCTCCACGGTCACCGGGGCCTTGGCGCGATCCAGTTGGACCACGATGTCGCCCATGCTGGTGGCGATCTTGACCTTCTCGGCGGCGGCAGCGGCAGCAGGCTTGGCGGGTTCCGCCGGCTTCTTGTCATCCTGCGCGAAGGCGGAGGTAAAGGGCGCGAAGAGGGCGAAGGCGAGGAGTAGACGACGTTTCATGTCTTGGTTTGTTTGGGTAAGGGAAAGGAAGGGATAGGGATGAGGCTCAGGCGTTGTTCTCGCTCTTCTGCGCGGGGCGCAGCTTGGGCGGAGCGGGCTGGCCTTCCGGCACGATCGGCTCGATCTCTCCCAGCGGGAGCCAGCCGCGGCTCTCATTCGTGAAGGCCACGTAGGCCCAGCCGCCGGACTTCGTGATCAGGCGGCAGAGCGAGCCCGCCGGGGCATCGATCACCTTCGGCGCGCTGCGTGCCGCATCGGTGCGCACGGCAGCCGTGTCTGCCACCACCACCACTTGCTCGCCGATGGGGGCGAAGCGCGCGTCATCCGGATAGAAGTGCCAGGCCACGATGCCTGCCGCAGCCAGCAGCGGTGCGGTGACGAAGGCCGCGATCGAGATCGTGCGGACCCCGGCGCCCTGGCGGGTCGCGGGGAAGATGAGCACGCCGATCACCACCATCCAGATGGCGGCCCACACACAGCCCTTCCACGCTTCGAGCGGCAGGCGGGCCAGCGCGTGCTGGTAGTCGGGCCGCTGGATCGTGATCGAGCCGAACTTCCGCTCCAGGAAGCGCAAGTTCTGCCGTGCCTCAGGGTGGGAGTTGTCGCGCAGCAGGGCGCGGCGGTAGTAGAGCGCGGCCTCGCCCGGTGAGCCGAGGCGGTAGGCGGCATTGCCGATGTTGAAGAGCGTGTCCGCGGGCAGGCGCTCATAGGAGCCGCTGTCCAGCCAGCCCTTCGCCGCATCGCCGTAGTGGCCTTCGTCGTAGAGCTTGGCGGGATCCGCAGGGGCAGCAGGAGCCGCCTGTTGGCCGAAGCCGGATTGGGAGGACAGAGCCAGCAAGCCCACCACCAGCGGCAGGGCGAAGCGGCGCAGCTGCTTCAGCACCTGCTGGCGTTCCGCGCGATCGATCTTCGCTTCCGCGGTGTCCTGGCGGAAGCACACCTCGTCACGCTTCGCCAGGGTCTGGGCGATCACCGGATCGCTCTTGTCACCCAGCCAGCGCTCGATGAAGTGGCCCACGCTGCGGTAGAAGTCACCCATTTGATCCGGGGCGCGTTCCACTTCACGCCACTCGCGCTCGCGGGCGATCTGTTCGGGATCCTTGTGGAGGCGCGGACCGACCTTCAGGCGGGCGATGCGGAACAGGAGCACCAGCACCAGCAAGGCGGGGATCAACTGCCAGATCCAGAGCGGAAGATTCACTTGCTTGGAGAGCAGCCCGGCGGGCTTCTTCACGATCCCCAGGATGTCGGTCATCTCCTCCAGCGGCATCGGCATGGCCTGTGGCACCGCAGCCCCGGCCAGCGCCGGAGCGGTGGATGGCAGCACCGTCAGCGGGATGGAATCCGTGTTGATGGTCTCGTAGCTATTCTTCGCGGGATCGAAGTAGACGAAATGGAAAGAGGGGATGGCCTTCTGCACCCGCAGCGGGCGCATGAACATCCGGAAGTCCACCTGCCCGGAGAGTTCGCGGCGCTCCTCACCGCGCTCCGTGGTGGAGGTGTCGTAGAGCTTCCAGCCCTCCTCATCCACGGGCTTCGGCGGTTCCAGCGCATCCAGATTTCCGGAGCCGCTCACGGACATGTGAATGGTCACCGGGTCGCCCTCGCGGACCTCTGTTTCGTCAGACCACACCTTCAGGTCGAACTGGCCGATGGCATTTGCAAAGCCATCCGGGGCACCGGGCGGCAACGGCTTGGAGTCCAGCTCGATGGGCGGGACGGTGAGGGTCACCGGCTGGTAGTAGGCACCACTCAGTCCATCCTGCGACACGGCCACGGCCTGGATCTTCACGCTGGCGGGACCCAGGGTCGACTTGCCCACGCGGTTGGTGGACATCGTGCTCGGGTAGCTGATCGCGTGGAAGGTCCGGCTCGCCAGGCTGGCGCGCGGCGGGCGCCCCATCAGCCGGCCCGGCATCATCTGCTGCGGCTGGAAACGCCACACCGAGAGCCCGTCGCGCTCGAAATCCGGAATGCCCCAGTCCTCTACGTTCTGCTCGGCGGGCAGGTAGACTTTGATCTCCACCGCCTGCTTCTCCCCCACGTAGGGAGTGCCCTTCATGGCGTGGAAGGCGGCCACGTAGCGGATCTCCTGGCGGCCGATCGTCACCTTGGACCACTTGAGCTTCTCCTCATCCAGGATCTGTATCTGGGTCGGCGCGGTGCGCACCGTCTCGCCGTCGATCTTGAATTCCACCGGCGGGATCGTGTAGTCCCCGGGGGTGTAGCCGGCAATGGTGATGGGGAAGTAGTACTGCCAGCGCTTGCCCGGAGACACGCGCCGGGCCCAGCTCTCACCCGGGCGGACCATCAGCTTGTCCACCTGCGGGACATTGATCTCCTCGGACTTCGGGTAGTCATCTCCTGGATAAATCACCTCCAGGGTCGTTTGCTCGCCGGCGACGAGGAAGCGGCTGCTGATGCTGCTCTCCACCAGGGGAGCAGCGTGGGCGGCCCCGGCCAGCAGGGCCGCGGTGGCGATCAGGAATGAAAACAAGCGGTTCACGGGTCTCAAAAAAAATTGGTCTTACCAGTCCTTGTCCGGCTGGCGGTACTCCACGCGGTCCGGGCCCAGGGTGCCCTTTTCGAAATCGGCATTCTCTTTCAGTGTGCGGCGCGCGGCATCCTGCGGGGATTCTCCGGGCCTGGGCTTGCCCTTGCCCTTTTCCTTGCCCTCGCCATCGCCGTCCTTTTTGTCGCCGGGATTGTCGCCACCCTCGCCCTGGTCCTTCTTCTCCTGGTCCTTGGCGCCACCCTTGCCTTCTTGGTCGCCCTTGCCTTTGCCCTTGCCGTTGGGCTGGCCCTCGCCATCGCCGGATTCACCGGGTTGGTCCTGTCCCTCGCCTTCACCCTCGCCCTGGCCTTGCATCGGCATCGCTTGGATCTGCTGGGCGTTTTGCTGCACTTCCTCCAGGATCTCGCGCAGGCGCTTGAGGTACTTCGCCGTCAGCGTGCGGTTGTGGCCAGCGGCTTCCAAGGTGGGATCATAGCGCAGTGCGGCATCGAAGTGCTTGATGCTGTCCACCCAGTCGTTGAGCACGCCATTGAAGCGCTCGGAGCCGCGGCTGTCCCCGTTCTCCGGAGCTTCCCCGGAGATCCACTCGAAAATCGCCTGCTTCACCATGTCATCGAAGGGGCCCATCGGGTCCTTCTTCTCGTCCGCGTCCTTCTTGCGGAGCAGGCCCAGCAGGGCGTCCGCGATTTGGCGGAAAGGATTGATTGCCCCCGGCTTCTTCCCTTGATCTTCGCCCTCGCTTTCCGGCGGATTGATCTTGGGGTAGGCGGCGTTGTTAGAGAGGCGCTTCCAACCGCTGTCGAAGAGGATGGTGCCCATGCCGTGGTGCGCCGCGGCCCGGACCTTCGGGTCCTCGGAGCGCAGGGCCTCGCTGAAGGCGTGGCGGGCGACCTCGATCTCGCCCTTGCGCCAGGCGGCGGTGCCTTGGGCCAAGCGGTAGCGGAAGGCGTCGTCGCTCGTCTTCGCCTCCTGCGCGAGCTTCTCGTAGAGATCCTTCGCATCCCCGTGGCGGCCTTCCTTCACGGCCCTGAGCGCATCCTGCTCCGTGCCGGCACGGGCGGGCTGCGGCGTCAGGAGGGTGAGCAGCGCGGCGGCTGCGGCGGCACTGGCAGGCCCCAGGCCACGCCAGCGCGTGCCGGCGATCACCGCGGCGAGCAGGCACAGGATCGCGGGGAAGAGGAACCACTGGTAATACTCCACCGCTACCAAACGGTCGCGGCCGGCGATTTCGAACTGCTTCAGGTCGGAAATCGCCGTCTTCACCATCTCCGGGATGTTCGCCGCAGAGGTGGCCACGGCGAAACGCCCGCCGGTCTCCGTGGCCAGCTTCTTGAGCGCGGCGGTGTTGATGCCGCTTTTGACGAGGTTGCCGGAGCGGTCGCGGTGCCTGCCGTCCGAGTAATCCTTGTTCGGGATGTAGTCGCCCTCCTCGGTGCCGATGGCGATGGCGAAGATGTAGACGCCCGCCTTCTTGGCCTCCGCGGCCAGGCGGCTCATCCGGCCGGTGGTTTCGTCGCCATCCGTCAGCAGGATCAGGGCATTCTCCTTCTGGCCGGTGGCCTTCAGGGTTTTGATCGCCAGCTCCAGCGTGCCTTCCAGGTCCGAGCCATTGACCGGGATGTAATCCATGTCGAGCTGGCCGATGGTCTCCCGGACGGCCGGGTGATCGACCGTGAGCGGGGCGAAGAGGTAGGGCTCCCCGGAAAAGCCGATCAGGCCGATGCGGTCGTTCGGCAGGGCCTCGATCAACTCGTAGCACAGGGTCTTCGCCTGCGTCAGGCGGTCCGGCTTCAGATCCTTCACCAGCATGCTGCGGGACAGGTCGAGCGCGAGCAGGACATTGCGGCCGCGGGTGGTCTCCGCCGCCAGGCCCTTGGTGGTCTGGGGCCGGGCCAGGCCGATTGAAAGCAGGACGGTGGCGGCCATCAGCAGGGCGAAGGCGAACCAGCGGGGCAGGGGGCTGCCGCGGCGCAGGAGCTTCGGCCGCAGGCGAGCGGCGGCGAAGGCGGCCCACTGCTTGCGGCGCAGGCGCGCGGTGAGAACCGCTCCCACCGTGAACAGCGGGACCAGGATCAACAGCAGCAACCAGGCGGGTTGGGCGAAGCTCATCATGGCGAGGGCGGAGGGTTAAGGGCCAGAATGAAGGCCGCGAGCAGCGCGCCGATCACGGCGGCCCCCACGAACCACGGGAACAGCTCGGAGTCCTCGATCACGGTGCGGGACACCGATTCGGATTTCTCGAGCTGGTCGATCGTCTTGAAGGTTTTGTCGAGCTGCTCGACGGTCTGCGCCCAGTAGTGCTCGCCACCGGTGAGGGTGGCGATCTTTTGCAGAGTCGGCAGGTCGAACTCCTGGCGGGCGAAGCGCTGGATCTGGCTGGAGACGCGGCCTTCCTCCGTGCCGATCGCCACGGTGTAGATCTTGATGCCCAGCTTTTGCGCGTTTTCCGCGGCTTCGATCGGGGCGATCTTCCCGGAGTTCGAGGCGCCGTCCGTGCACAGGATGATGATCTTGCTCTTGGCATCCCGCGCATCCAGGCGGGTGGCACCCGCGGAGATGGCGGAGCCGATCGCGGTGCCCATCTCCTTGATGATGTTCAGGTTGACCTGCTTGAAGCTGCTCAGCAGCCAGTCGTGGTCGAGCGTGATCGGGCTCACCGAATAGGGTCGGCCCGAGAAGATCACCATGCCGATCCGGTCATCCGGGCGGCTGGCGATGAAGTTGTTCACCACCTTCTTGGCCACATCGATCCGCTGCAGGGCCCGGCCATCGGGAGAGCGGAAGTCATCGATGCTCATCGACAGCGAGACGTCGAAGGCGATGACGATGTCGATGCCGCTGGCGGTCTTGGCGTGGTATTCATTGCGCCAGACCGGGCGGGCCATGGCGAGGATGGCGGGGACCAGGGCGAGCATGGCCAGCGGCATGCCGATGGAGAAGGCCGAGCGGCGGACCTTCGCGCCCAGGCTCACCAGCACGGAGAGCGTGGAGAAGGTCATGGCTGCCTCCGCGCCGCGCCCGCGCCGCAGCAGGAAGAGCAGTACGCAGGGGATCAGCAGCAGGAGCCACTGCGGCTGCGCGAATTTGAAATGTTCGATGAATTCCCTCATGCGGGACTGGAAGTGGGAAGCGGCGGTGGGCTGGCAGGAGTCGGACGGTGCTGGTGGAGGCGCTCAAGCAGCTGGCGCGCCGCAGAATATAGCGCCACCGGATCGCCACTTGCTTCCCGACCATACTTCAAACGCGCCAAATGTGAAAACCCTTCGGCCGTGCTGCGGCGCAAGTCCTCGGGGTAAGAGGCCAGAGAATGGTGGCGGGCCACAAATTCCTCGTGCGTTTCGAAAAGTGCCGGGTCCCCGGAAACCACGGCCAAGTAGCGCCGCAGGGCGACGGAAACCTTGGTGGCGGCCTCTTGGATACTCTCCCCGGCTCCGCCTTCCAGCTCCACGATCGCGCGGCGGAAGGCTTCCTCCCGCACGGCCTCCGGATTCACGATGCCCTTGGGCTTGCGGCTGCGGATGAGGGCGATCAGGCCCGCGATCAGGGCCACGGCCAGCAGGCCGATCAGGCCCCAGGCCCACAGCGGCAGGCCGGGATCGGGCAGCAGCGGTTCCGCGGGGATGGGGTCCCGCAGCACGAAAGTATCATCGCTCGTCGTCTGCTCGGCCATCGTTCAGCGGGTGCGCTTTTTAGCGCGTTTCTTGAGAAGCTTGTGGAGGTCGTGCAAGCGGTCGCGGTCGGTGAAAAGCTGGGCGTGGTCGATCGCGTGCTTCTTGCAAACGGTAGCGACGCCTTCGGACTGGCGGCGCATGAGCTTTTCGTAGCCCATCCGCAGGTTGGAATTGTTGGTGTTCACCAGCACCTCCCAGCCGGTCTCGGGGTCGGTGAGGACCACCTTGCCCGCCTTCGGCAGGGACAGCTCGAGCGGATCGGAGATCTGCAGGGCGATGGTCTCGTGCTTGCGCGAGAGCTTGCCGAGCGGCTTGTCCAGCGGATCGTCGAAGAAATCCGAGATCAGGAACACGAAAGCCTTCCGGCGCAGGGTGCGGATCAGGAAGTCACAGGCTTGGCTGACCGAGGTGCCGCGCTGGCTCGGCTTCGGGCTGGCCATCAGGATCTCGCGCACGATGCGCAAGACGTGGCGCGTGCCCTTGGCGGCGGGGACGAAGAGCAGGGGCTCGCCGGCAAAGAGCAGCAGGCCGACCTTGTCGCCATTCCCCGCGGCGCTGAAGCCGAGGATGGCCGCTGCTTCCGCCGCGGCCTCCCGCTTGCTGAAGTGCACGCTGCCGAAGTCCGCGGAGCCGGAGACATCCACTGCCAGAATCACCGCCAGCTCGCGCTCCTCCCGGAACTTCCGGATGTAGGGCGAGCCCATGCGCGCAGTCACATTCCAGTCGATGAAGCGGATCTCATCACCGTGCTGGTATTCCCGGAAGTCATCGAAATCCAAGCCCTGCCCGCGGAAGGAAGATTGATACTCCCCCGCGAAGGACTCGCGCACCAGACGCCGGGCTTTCAGCTCCAGCTTCCGGACACGGTTCATCACCTCCTCAATGTGCTCGTCGTCCGTCATATCAAAGGCAGAGACGCAAGACTTGAAGACTCAAGACGCAAGACTGGGAAACCTCCCGCTTGCTCCCGCGTGTTCTGGTGATGCTTGCTCAAATCTTGTGTCTTGCGTCTTGAAGTCTTTTGTCTTCAGGGCACCGGCACCTTGGCCAGTACGCGGTCCAGGATCTGGTCCGTCGTCACTTCCTCCGCTTCCGCCTCGTAGCTGAGCAGGATGCGGTGGCGCAAGACGTCGTGGACCATGTCCTTCACATCCTGCGGCGTCACGAAGGCGCGGCCGGCGGAGAAGGCGCGGGCGCGGGCGGTGAGGGCCAGGTTGATCGTGCCGCGCGGCGAGGCACCGGAGCGGATCAGGTGCTTCAGCCCGGCATCGATCTTCGCCGGGAAGCGGGTCGCCCGGATCAGGTCCACGATGTACTCGCGGACGTGGGGGTCGATGTAGATCTGGTTCACGTGGGAGCGGGACTCGGCGACCTGCGCGGGGCTGGCCACGGTGCGCGTGCGGTAGGGCGGCGCGGAGGTGGCCATGCGGTCGAGCACCATCAGCTCCTCCTCCTTGGTCGGGTAGCCCACGCTCACCTTCAGCAGGAAGCGGTCGAGCTGGGCTTCCGGGAGCTGGTAGGTGCCCTCTTGGTCGATCGGGTTCTGGGTCGCCAGCACCAGGAAGGGCTCGGGCAGGCGGTAGGTGGTGTCTGCCAGGGTGACCTGCTTTTCCTGCATGGCTTCCAGCAGGGCGGACTGGACCTTGGCCGGGGCGCGGTTGATTTCGTCCGCCAGGATCAGGTTGTTGAAGATCGGCCCCAGCTTCGGCGAGAACTTCGCCTCCTGCGGGTTGTAGACCATGGTGCCGAGAAGGTCCGCGGGCAGCAGGTCCGGGGTGAACTGGAAGCGCGCGAAGCTGGCATCCAGCGAGCCGGACAGCGCCTTGACCGCCAGGGTCTTGGCGAGGCCGGGCACACCTTCCAGCAGGATGTGGCCATTGCAGAGCAGGCCTACGACCAACCGGTCCACCAGTCCTTCCTGGCCGACCAGCACGCGGCCCATTTCCTCCTTAACCTGGCCAATCCACCCGCTGGTCGCGGCGATCCGTTCCTGCAATTCGTCTGTGGTCATTGGTAACTTTCTGAAATCCTGAACAATCCACTGCACCATCGCCAAGCGCGAATCCACGGCGGCACCGGGCAAAGCGCAGCGGGGCACTCCGGATGTCTGAAAAACACCGGAATCAGCCGAAGCTCGCGGATAATTGCGTCAACACCCCGCCCGCCGCCTTGGCTGTGCTGCGGAAATTCGGGGAGATCCGCTCGTCCCCGGCCACGCGCAGCCAGAAGTCCCGCGCCAGCCCCAGCATCTCGCGCCATTCCACCGCGGCCGCGGGTAGGGGAGGACGCGGGGCGAAGCTGCGCTCGCTCAGCTCACCCTGAGGACCGGGAGCCCAGAGCATCGGCAGCATGTCGTAGGCGGGGGCTACGGTGAAGGGGAGATCGTCACTCATGCGGAAGGCGAGGTTGCCCGCGTGCATGTCGGTATTCCCGATCAGCTCGCCGAAGGCCTGCAGGCGGCGGGTTTGGCGGACGGATTCCTGATCGACCAAGCCGGCAGCTTCCAGGTCCAGAACGCGGCCGGTCCAATCCACCGGGAGGCCGCCACAGGCAGCCGCGTGCAGCGCTTCCAGGGACACCGCGCCACGCCGCCCACCCCGTGGCGTGCGGTCGAAGCGCGGGGCTTCAAGGAAGCGGCGGCCTCCGGCATCGATGAGGCGATGGCCACGATCCGCCAGGCCTGCTTCCGCGAGGATTTCGAGGGCGTGGAATTCCATCGTCAGCAGGTCGGCCCAGCGGCGTCCGAGTTCCTGGCCGAAGGGCGGAGAGAACTTCACGAGGACGGCCCGGCGTTCGTCCGGGGCATGCTCGACCACGGCAAGGAACTTGGGGTGCTCTCCGCCGGCGGAGGAGCCGGGCGGCGGACTGCTTGCGGCTAGTTCCGCCAATTCCGCGTATCCTTGGGGGACGGAGGCGAGTGGCAGCGCGGGGACAAGCCGCGACGCCAAGGCCGAGCGCAGGCATTCATCGCCGATCACCAAGTCACCGGGCACATCCTCGCCGAAGTGAGAGAGGAAGACCAAGGTATCGTCATCGATCCACGCGCGGCTGTCTTCCGGCAGGCGGTGGCTTCTGGCGATCTGGCGCACGATCAGGCGGCCGAGAATGCCTTGCGGGCGGAGGTCGGACAGGAAGAAGGGAAAGCCTTCCCACAGGCCCTCGCGGTCGGAGAAATGTCCGGCCCATTCCGGTGCTTCGCCCTCCCACTGCACCCGCCAAGTGCCATGGAAGGACTCAAGGGTGCCGCGGAGCGAGGCCTGCCCGTCTCCATCGATCCGGTAGATGGGCCAGGAGCTTGCCTCGCGGATCATGCGGCGCAGGGCGTAGCGCGTCCGCCGGGTGGCACCGAGCGAGACGACTTCGTGTCCCAAGCTCCCGAGCGCCCGGATCACGGTGGATCGATCCACCTTCAGTGCTGCCGCCAAATCCGCGGCAGAAGACGGCCCCCGCGCCATGAGGCGGAGGGTCAAATCCTGGGGGGAGATCCGTGGTCGGCGGGACATCGCACGACAATTATGCAACGAAAAATCGCATAATTCAACGAATGTAATATATTGGTAATAAGGAAATTTGTATGGTGTGCCTGCTGCTTTATGCAGAGAAATTTTTGGTAAATCGTGAGACCTCCGATGGGGTGTAGGCAGCAGAGCTGATCAATTTTGCTTTGTCGTGCAAAGTTTATGTGTTTTTGTGCTCCCCTATGAAGACTTCTACCTACTTGAATGTGCCCGCTGCCGGATATGCTGCTCTCGCCGCTCTGCTGATGATCCCCGGTGCCCGGGCTGCTGCCGTCGCTCCGCCTTCTCCACGGGTTCAGGCGCCGCGAGTGGAGAAGGAAAACAAGGGGGCTGCAGAAAAGGCCCCGAAGCGGGTCGCTCCTCCCGGGTTCCTCGGGTTCATGCAGGTTGGGGGCCAAGTCCGGGAGCCGGGCGAGGTCACGGTGGTGGAGGGGATGACCGTGGAGGATGTCCTGAAGGCTGCGGGGAATGCGACCGAGTTCGGCGCGGTGAAGCGCGCCATTCTGGATCGCGGCGGCAAGAAGATCACCGTCGACCTCACGACAGCGGAGGGCAAGGCCATGATGGTCCAAGCCTACGACGTCTTGGAGATTCCCGAGAAGATCTTTTGGGGACAGTAAGACGGGTTGGCTTCTGCTAGGGGCCTCAGCTTGCCTTGATCCACTTCAGCACCTCGGCATCATCGCCGTCGGCGGCCCAGACACGGCGCAACAAGTCGGCCATGTGCAGGTCACCGTTCCGGGCGAGGAAGTTCCGATCCCCGCCGCAGCCATACATCAGATCCGGGTCGAGCTCGCCGCGGAGCTTGGCCTTGGCCTTGGCGAGGATGCGCGGGAGGTAGGCGAGACCGCCCAGTTCGTCGCCGAAGGTCGGCACGTCGTTCCGGCCGAGTTCCTTCTCGCCCGGCTTGCCCTGCATCACGACTTGGAAGTAGTCGCGGCGCGCGGCGGCCACCAGAAGGGCGGTGGCAGGTGAGGGTGAGCCCTCCTCGCAGTAGTCTTCCACGAAGTCGAAGAACTCGCGCGGCTTGTAGCCGATCTCCGTGAGCAAGGCGGAGTCCGCCGCCGTGTAGTAGCCGGTGAAGTCCTTGTCGCCGGCTTGATAGCGTTTCACGCAGCGGTCGAATAGTTCGAGAAAGCGGTCGTCCCAGGTCATGTGCGGCGAAGCTGAACGAGGTTTGTATCAGTGCAAGCGCGAGAGTGAGCTACTTTGTTAGTGTCCGCAGCCGGTGCTCGCGCAGTCCTTCAGCCGCTCGATTTCCTGCGAAGGAATCCTTGTCGGCTCGGGATACTCGAAGATCTCGCCCTCGTAGTTGCGCAGGACGGTCTTCTCGTGGTCGCGGTGGACGACGTAGTTCGGGTTGAGCGGGATCTTGCCGCCGCCGCCGGGGCCATCGATGACGAATTGCGGGATGGCGTAGCCGGTGGTGTGGCCACGCAGGCCCTCGATGATCTCCAGGCCCTTCGAGACCGAGGTCCGCAGGTGTGAGGAGCCATTGATCAAGTCGCACTGATAGAGATAGTACGGCCGCACGCGGCACATGAGCAGCTTGTGGACGAGTGCCTTTTGGACCTCCACGGAATCGTTCACGCCCTTGAGCAGCACGCTCTGGTTGCCGAGCGGGATGCCGGCATCGGCCAGGCGGCCCAGCGCTTCCTTCACTTCCAGAGTGAGTTCGCGCGGGTGGTTGGTGTGCACGGAGATGAAGAGCGGGTGATACTTCTTCAGCATCTCGCACAGCTCCGGGGTGATGCGCTGCGGCAGGAAGATCGGGATCCGCGAGCCGATGCGCAGGAACTGGATGTGCGGGATCGCGCGGATGCGGCTGAGGATCTTCTCCAACTTGGCATCCGAGAAGAGCAGGGGATCGCCGCCGGAGAGCAGCACGTCGCGCACTTCGGTGTGCTCTTCGAGATACTTGAAAGCGGCTTCCCACTGGGTCTCGAGGTGCTGCTCGCCCACGCCGGACACCACGCGGGAGCGGGTGCAGTAGCGGCAGTAGGAAGCGCAGCGGTCCGTGACCAGGAAGAGCACGCGGTCCGGGTAGCGGTGGACGAGGCCCGGCACGGGCATGTGCGAGTCCTCCCCGCAGGGGTCCGCCATTTCCTCCGGCGCGTCCCAGGCTTCCTCCAGCCGCGGGATCACCTGGCGGCGGATCGGGCAGTTCGGGTCGTCCGGATCGATGAGGTTGAAGAAATGCGGCGTGATTGACATCGCCAGCTTGGTGCCGGCGAGCAGAACGCCCGCTCTCTCCTCATCGGTGAGGTTGATGCGGGCTTCGAGGGCTGACAGCGAAGAAACGCGGTTCTTCAACTGCCAGGTGGCGTCGTGCCAATCGGTCATCGCCTCCGCGGGCCAGTAGCCTGGTGCATGCGAACGGAAGGCGGGGTCGAGGTCGTGAGGGTGGCCCATCTGGGTTCCGCGAAATTAGAGGGCTTCGGCACCCTGTCAAATGGCTGTTTGCGGCATGGCGGCGGGAGGAAGTCGCCGTTTTGTTCCCAAAAAGAGCGTCATCGTTCCGCCAGGCAGCTTCAATTGGTCGCGTTGACGTTGAGGATGGCCGGTGAGGAGTCGTTGCCGACATTGTCCCGCACGATTAGCCGCCACTGGTAGGTGCCTGCCGCGTCGGGAGTAAAGGTGTAGGTATTGGTGGTCTGCTGGATCGGCGTATTGAGCGGGCGGGTGGACCCGGTCGGTCGGCTGAGCAGCATGAAGGTGTAGGTCGCGATCGATCCCGGGGAGGTATCGGAGGACCGTGCGCCGCTGATGGTGCAGGCTTGGTTCACGCGCGGGCTGGTGGTGCTCAGGTCGAGCACGGCCGTGGGGATGCCGGTGTTGGTCACCGAAACATCCAGCAGGGCAGGCAGGGAGTCGCCACCATTGCTGTCCCTCACCACCAGTTGCCAGCGATAGTTTCCCGCGATATCGGGTGTGAAGCCATTGAAGACGGGCGTGCTCTGTTGGACTGGCGTATTAAGCGGGCGGGCGGAGCCGCTGGGCCGCGAGGTCAGCGTGAAAGTGTAGGTGGTGAGCGAAGCGGGGGAGGTGGCGGTGGAGCGCGCACCAGTCAGGACACAGACCTCATTCGGGCCCGGAGTTGTGGTGGTCTTGTCGAGTACCGCGGTGGGCAATTGCTGAGCCTGCACCACCACGATCAGGTCGTAAGGCAGGGAGTTGAAACCCTGGGAATCCGTGACGACGAGGCGGATGCGATACTGCCCGGGAGCGAGCGGAGCGGCGAGGGTGGCCGGAATGGAGACGCTGACCCCGCTGCCGCTGATCCCAGCCCCGGCGGCAGGGCGGTCGGTGATGCTCCAGTTGTAGGTCAGCCGGTCGCCCTCGGCATCGAAGGATTGCAGGCCGGAGAGATTCACGGGCTGTCCGTAGGCGACGCTGCCCGGGGCGGTGACGACGGCGGTGGGTGCTGTGTTGGTGGTGGCGCTGAGCATCGCGGCATTGCCGCCGCCATCCGAGCCGCCGATGATGCCAGCGGAGCCGGCGGGGTTCTCGTAGGAATTGTTGCGGACCAGCACGCGCTGGGAGTCCGCGTCGATCGCCGGCCCCGAGGGGACCACCACGATGTGATTGTCCCGGATCTCATGGGAGGTGCCGGTGATCAAGATGCCGCGGCCGCCCACCGGGCCGATGCGGTTTCCCGTCACGCGATGGGCGCTGCCACCAAGGTCCACGCCTTGGGTGTAGGGAGCGGTGAGGTCGATGCGGGAGATGGTGCTATCCCGGAGATCGGACCCATCGCCGCGGAAAGTGACTGCCGGACCTCCGGTGATGTCACGGATCACGCAATCCGTGACCAGTGAAGCCCCGCCCGTGAGATTCACGCCCAAGGATGCCTGGAAAACCTGGCAACGCCGCAAGGTGGTGGGCGCGCCCGCATCCACCGCGTAGCCCGTGGAGCCGCTGATCTGCAGATCCTCTGCCACCAGCGTGCCTTGGGCCTTGATGGCGGAGCCGGCTCCTGAGGCATCCAGCCAACCGCCGCGGATTGCGGCCTGTGCCCCGCTGGCCACGCTCAGAATGGTGGTGGAGGCCCCGGAAATCTTGTAGCCCGCCAAGTCCAGGGTCACTCCCGCGGCTTGGATCGATACGCCCACCGACTTACCGGTGGCGACTACGTTTCCTTCCAGGTAGTAGGAGCCGGCTTGGGTGATCGCGAAGGCGGAATTGGCATCCGGCGCGGCATTCGTCGCATTCAGCGGCTTGCGGGGCTCGACTTGATCGAGCGTCTTCATCGTCGGGCCTGGCGCGCCCGGTGGCGGATTCAGTGGGCCTTGGGCGAGGGCGGAGAGCGGCAGGAGCAGGGAGAGAAGAAGGCTGCGGGTCATGGGTGCCAAGGGTGATTTCGTCGGGCGAAGCAATGCGGAGATCCTTGTTAGAGGGACCTCTGGAAGTGCGGCGGGCCGCTGGGTGCCAAGCTAACAGAAGTCCATGGTCCGGCCCCTGTCCAGTCATCGTCGCTGAAGAGAGGCCAGCGGTGAAATGAAGAGGCCGTCGCGTTTTGCGACGGCCTCTTCCAAAAGGCACTGCAAGTCGCTAGAAGAGAGAACCCTCAGCCTTCCGCGTTCTCCCTGCGGACGGCCGGAGCGATCGAGTCGATCAGGTCCAGCGTGTCCCGGTCGAGCTTGGGGGCCTCGATGGCGGCGAGGGAGTCATCGAGCTGGGCGACGGTGCGGGCACCGATCAGGGCGGAGGTCACGCCTTGCTGGCTGAGCACCCAGCGCAGGGCCAGGTGCTGGAGGGTCATGCCGTGCTCCCCGGCGATCTGATTGAGCGCGCGGATCTTCTCGATCTGGGACTCCACCTGGGCGGTCTGGAGGAAGCCCTCCGGGCGGGCGGCGCGGGAGCCATCCGGGATGCCGTTGACGTACTTGCCGGTGAGCATGCCCTGGGCGAGCGGGCTGAAGACGATCGAGCCGATGCCCTTTTCATCGAGCCACTCGTGGATGCCCTCGGCTTCCGGCCAGCGGTTCAGGATCGAGTAGGGCGGCTGATAGATCAGGCAGTTCACGCCCATCTCCTTCAGGATCTTCACCGCCTTCTTGAGCATCTTCAGCGGATACTTGGAGATGCCGACGTAGAGCGCGCGGCCGGATTGCACGGCGGTGGCCAAGGCGGACATGGTCTCCTCCAGGTTCGTCTTCGGGTCCGGGCGGTGGGAGTAGAAGATGTCCACGTAGTCCACGCGCAAACGCTTGAGCGATTGGTCGAGCGAGGCGAGGACGTGCTTGCGCGAGCCCCATTCGCCGTAGGGGCCCTGCCACATGTCGTGGCCGGCCTTCGAGGAGATGAGCAGCTCATCGCGGTGGGCGGCGAAGTCCTCCGCAAGGATGCGGCCGACGTTTTCCTCCGCGCTGCCCGGGGGCGGGCCGTAGTTGTTCGCTAGGTCGAAGTGGGTCACGCCGCGGTCGAAGGCACGGCGCAGGATGGCGCGGGCCTCGTTCTGGTCATCCACGTGGCCGAAGTTGTGCCAGCAGCCGAGCGAGATCTCGGGCAGCTTCAGGCCGGAATCGCCGCAGCGCCGGTAGGGCATGCGGCCGTCATAGCGGGATGGGTCAGCGGAATACATCGAGGTTAGGAGTGGGGAGTGGTGGGTGCGGGGGAGATTCAAGGCCGCCGCGGGGCGGGCGTCACGATCTGTTTGGTTACGTCTCGTGGGCTATGCTCTTCAAGCAACACCGTCCCTCAGGGCGCGGATCCGTGTCAGCACCGGCGGATGGCTGTGGTCCAGGAAGACCCGGAAGGGATGCGGGGTGAGATTGGAGAGGTTCTTGGCGGAGAGCTTCTTGAGCGCGGTGACCAAGGACTCGGGCTTGCCGGTGGCATTCGCAGCGAAGGCGTCGGCTTCGAACTCGTGCTTCCGGGACCAGGCATTCGCGGCGATGCCCAGCAGGCGGCTGACCGGGGAGAAGAGCAGGGCGAAGAGCACGAGGCCGACGTGGGCGGAGATGATGTCCACGCCGAAGGCATCGAAGAGCATGCGCGAGAAGCTGCCGCCGCTGATGACCAGGCCTAACAGGTAGAAGAGCACTGCGGCCTGGATGACGGAGACCACCAGACGCTGGACGATGTGCTTCAGCTTGAAGTGGCCGATTTCATGGGCGAGCACGGCGACGAGCTCGTCCTGCGTCTGCTCTTCCACCAGCGTATCGTAGAGCGCGATCTTCTTCATCTTGCCGAAGCCGGTGAAGAAGGCATTGGCCTTGGTCGAGCGCTTGGAGCCATCCATCACGGAGATCTCACCGAGCGGGAAGCCACACTTGCGGGCCATCGCTTCGATCGCCTGGCGCAGCGGGCCATCGGCCATGGGGGTGAACTTGTTGAAGAGCGGCAGGATCAAGCTCGGGGCCAGCCAGGTGAGGAAGAGCTGGAAGGTGACGAAGAAGCCCCAGGCCCACAGCCAGGCATTCGCCACGTGGCCGAAGATCCAGAGGATGCCCGCGGCGAGGGGCAGGCCTAACAGGCCGGCGAGAAGCAGGCCCTTGATCTGGTCGATGACGAAGGTCTTCGGCGTGGTCTTGTTGAAGCCGTACTTCTCCTCGATCACGAAGGTATCGTAGATGGAGAAGGGCAGGCTGAGGATCATTTGGCCGAGGAAGAGGAGCGAGAGGAAGATCAGGCCGGCCTGGAGCTCGCCGGTGCCGAGGCTGCGGGCGAGCTTGTCCAGCCAGCCAAAGCCGCCGCCCAGCCAGAAAGCCAGCAGGACGAAGAGCGAGGCGGTGGACTGGATGATCTCGAAGCGCGCGGACTCCCGGGTGTAGGCCTGCGATTTCGCATACTTCTCGGCATCGAAGACGTCTTCGAATTCCTTCGGCAGCTCCGGGGAGAGCGCCTTCAGGTTCAGGATCGTCGCAATGAAATCCAGATTCCAGAGCCCGAACAGGGCCAGCAGGATCACGATCGCTACAGCATTCCACTCCATGTCGCGGCGAAGATGTACCGGGGATTCCGCGGTGGATAGGGGAAATGCGGGCCAGAGCAGGCGTAGCGGCGGCGGCCCGGAACTCAGAAGCCGAGGAGGAGCATCACGAGCCCAAACAGCAACAAGCTCACCAGAATCACCACCACCAACGGAGTCCGGCATTTGATGTGCGGCGTGGCTGCGACGATCTCCCAGTAGCGGGGGCTGCACACGAAGCTGTTTTTCGGCGGGGACAGGGCCAGCAGAATGTAGCCGTGGATCACCAAAACTGCCACGCTCAGAGGGGGGGACCCGGTCATCCCGGTGAGCAGTTGCCCCAAGGCCAGGACGACAGCAAAGCCGGAAAGGGCCATCGCGGCAATCCGCCCCGCTGGCTTGAGTTTGCGAAGTTGGAGCGCGATCCAGAAAAGGAGGATCGCGGCGATGGCCAGAAACCACTGCTGCCCGCCGCCTGAAGTGAACCCCATGGCCACCGCGAGGAACAAAAGAAGGATGCCGCCGAGGAAATAGAGGCTGCCTGCACCCCTCACGGCAGCCTCGTGCTTGAGATGTTCATGGCGGATGACCTCGTCGCTGAGGAGTGGGGCCGGGCTTGTCTCCCGTGGGGCGGCGTAGGGATTGTCTTCCACTTGTCGCGGATGTGCGGGGAGGCGGGTGCTAATGGGTGGAGATATACACGTAGACCGCGGTCGCCAGGATGATCACGAGCAGCAGGCCCAGAAGGATCCACACCACCTTGGAGGTCCGGTATTTGACGTGCGGGGTGGCGGCGATGATCTCCTTGTAATAGGGGCTGCAGACCAGGGAAGTCTTCGGCGAGGCGAGGACGGAAAGGAGGTAAGCGTGGATCACGAGCCCGATGAAACCGCTCGGCATGTTGAGAAGTGACGCGATGACGGCGAGCCCCGAGAGGATGATGGCAAGGATCCGGGCCCAAGACTCCAGCCTGCGGAGCCCAAATCCGACGATGAGGCCGAGGATGCCGGCGGCTCCGAAGATCGCAGATACGGTAGGCAGGACGGCGCCCGGGTCCGATGCTCTCTGGACGGCGCGCCAAGAGCTGAACGCACCGATCACCAGAAATACCGAAATGATGAAGTAGAGGCTGCCCACGCTTTTCACGTTGGCCTCTTGCTTGAGGTAGTTGTTGCGGACAGTCTCGGCCTCGCTGGTGTCGGCAGCCGGCATCGGCGCGATGTCGCGTGGGGCGGCGTAGGGATTCTCTTCCATGGGAGGGCACGGTTGGAGTGGCGGCTATGCGATGATGCCGAAGAGGATGGCGATGTTGATGGCGATCAAGCCGAACAGCACGTAGATCACCGGCGAGGTCCTGTAGCGGATGTGTGGAGTGGCGGCGATGATATCCTGGTAGCGCCCGCTGAAAACCATGCTGCCTTTCGCGGAGAGTAGAAGGTAGAGTACGCAGGCATTGATGATGGTGCCGACGGGAAAGATCAAGAGGCCGACCGCAGCGAGGATCGTCGCGGCGGACTTGGCCCCAAGGCGAAGCTGGCGGAGGCCGCCGGAAAGCCAGAAGAAGAGAATGCCGAGCGCGAGTGCGAGGACCGATCCTGCGACCATCAGAGAGGGAACCGGGTTCTTATCCGAGAAGATGGCAAAGCCGACTGTCACCACGATCATGGCCATGCCCAGTCCACCGAGGAAGTAGAGCCCGCCCAAGTTCCTAATGGAGGCCTCGTGCTCGATGTGTTCCTTGCGGATCTGCTCGATATCGGACAAGGGCGGTGCCTCGCGTGGTGCAGCATAGGGATTCTCTTCCATGGGAGGCGCGGTTAGAGCGGCGGCTATGCGATGATGCCGAAGAGGATCGCGGCGATGATGCCGAGGACGATCAAGGCGAACAGGATGTAGATGGCGGGCGAGGTCTTGTAGCGGATGTGGGGCGTGGCCGCCATGATCTCCTGGTAGCGCTCGCTGAAGACCATGCGGCCCTTCGCGGAGAGCAGGAGGTAGAGCACGTAGGCATTGATGATGGTGCCGGGGGGAATGATCGCCAGTCCCAGGCAAGCAAGGACGGTGGCGGTGGTGCGGGCTCGGGGACGCAGCTGGCGGAGATCACCGGAGAGCCAGAAGAAGAGAGCGCTCAGGGCGATCCCGATAAGGATCCCAATGAGTGAAGAGATGTCAACGGGGCCGCTGCCATCGAAGGACACGAAGCAGATCACGACCACGGTCATTGCCATGCCGAGCCCGCCGAGGAAGTAGAGCCCGCCCAGGCTCTTGATGGAGGCCTCGTGAGCGATGTGGTCCCGGCGGATCTGATCGACATCGGACAAGGGCGGCTCATCGCCCGGCGCGGCGAGTGGTGCGGCATAGGGATTGAGCTCCATCCAGTAAAGGTGCTGCACTATGGATGCACGGGAGCTGGTAGGTCAAGCTGGCCCGGGGTGGGGCGGGTTCAATCGCGGGCTGCCTTTGCCGCTTCCACGAAGGCTTCCAGCAGCTTCGCCTGCCGCTTGTCGCCGGGCATGAGCTTCTCGGGATGCCATTGCACGCCGATGAGGAAACGCGTCGGATCGGTGGTCTCGGTGGCTTCGACCACGCCGTCGGGACTGCGGGCGGCGATCTTGAGGTCCTTGCCGAGTCCGGCCTTGTCGACGGCTTGATGGTGCCAGGAGTTCGCCTCGAACTCGGTCTCGCCGAAGATCGTTTGCAAGCGCGTGCCGGGCTCGAGCTTCACGAGGTGAGTGGTGCCGCGATGATTGCCGCCGATCTCCGTGGGGATGTCCTGCACCAGCGAGCCGCCTTGCAGGACATTGATCCACTGGCTGCCCAGGCAGATGCCGAGCAGGGGCTTCTTGGTCTGCTCGATCCATGCCTTGCCGATGGCTTTCTCGAAGTGGAGGCGCTTGTCGTCGAGCAGCTCGATGGTGGGATCGGGAGTCTCCTTATACTCCACGGGCGGGATGTCGGCACCGCCGGGCATGAGCAGGCCATCGAGACGCGTGAGGTATCCGGCGATAGTTTCGGGATCGCTGTCGTCATTCGGCAGGATGACGGGGATGCCGCCGACTTGGCGCACGGCACGGACATAGGTATCCGCATTCGCCACTGGGATGCCGATGAGTGGTGCGCGGGGTGGCGAGGCGGGTGGCGCTGTGCCGTCCGGGGAAGGCGTGCCTTGACCCGCGACGAAGCCCATCCAGGCAGCGATGAAGACTGCGGCGAAGCTGAGCCAGTGGCGGTGGGTCATGCTCGCCGAGGATGACGGAGCGGCGCGGCAAGTCGAGCCCGCGAAGAAAATGCAGCGGGCGTGTCCTGAAACGCCAGGCTGCTTCGTCTCATTTCCGGAACAAGTGAACTCTCTCACCGTGGACGGAGCGCCGGAGCAGCGTAGGTTGCGCATGCCCGGTCATCCATCCACCCGAATCGAAATACAGTCATGAGCACGAATGCCACCATCTCTGAACCCCAGATCCTGGGGTGGAAACACAAGATCGTATCGCAGGAAGAATGGCTCGCGGCCCGCAAGGAGCTGCTGGAGCGGGAGAAGGAGGCGGTCCGCCTGAAGGACCGTCTGAGCGCGGCGCGGCGCGCGCTGCCCTGGGTGAAGGTCGACAAGATCTACCTCTTCGATGGGCCCAACGGAAAAGTGTCGCTCTCGGATCTCTTCGCCGGACGCAAGCAACTGGTGGTGTATCACTTCATGTTCGGGCCGGACTGGAAGGAGGGCTGCCCGAGCTGCTCCTTCGTGTCGGATCACTTCGGCGGCGCGCTGCCGCACCTGGCGGCGCGGGATGTGTCGGTGGCGGCGGTGTCGCGCGCGGCTTTTGGGAAGCTCGCGGCCTTCAAGCAGCGCATGGGCTGGAACTTCAATTGGGTCTCCTCCGCGAACAGTGACTTCAACTTCGACTACCACGTGTCCTTCAGCGCGGAGGAACTGGCGAAGGGGAAGGTGGACTACAACTACACGGAGCAGGAGTTCCCGAGTGCGGAGGCGCCGGGCATCAGTGTCTTCTACAAGGATGAGGATGGGAGCATCTACCACACTTACTCGACCTTTGGGCGCGGCGTGGAGGCGGTGATGGCGACCTACACGATCCTGGACATGGTGCCGAAGGGGCGGGATGAGGATGAACTGGATTTCTCGATGGCGTGGGTGCGCTACCACGACAAGTACGGCAGCAATGAATTCGCGGATGCCGACAAGCCGTATTGGCCGGAGACGGATGCGGGTGTTGCGGCGGGGTGTGGGTGTGGGGCGAAGTGAGCTTCGCGCCATTTCGTGTCTTGTAAGGGCGCGAGTCCTCAGAGAACGGCAACGCCGTTCCCGCTTATAGCCCAAGGTTGACGCGGAAGCGTCTACCTTGGGACAAGCGCCGCGGGCGCATTCAACCTTGAAAAGGTTGCCTCGGGCTTGTTGCTGCGGGGACTCCGCGGTGAATCCGGGCTGAGGGAACCCACTTCGGGGTTCGAATCCATTGTTCGGGCCGGGTCCCAGGGTAGGCCGACTAAGGTCGGCCAAACCCTGGGCTATAAGCGGGAACGGCGTTGCCGTTCTTTGAACTTACTCCAGCCTCACCAGCAGGTCATCGCTGTCCACCTGCTCGCCTTTCGCGACGAGGACCTCCTTCACCACGCCATCCTGGGAGGCGCTGACGGTGGTGAGCATCTTCATGGCTTCCAGCACCACGAGCTTGTCGCCTTCCTTGACCTCCTGGCCGGGGGAGACTGCCACCTCGGTGACCATGCCGGGCATGGGAGCGCAGGCTTGGGTGCTGTCGTCGGGCTTGCCCTTGAGGCGGGCGGGCTTGGAGGAGCTGCTGACGCGGGACTTGTCCACGATCACGCTTTCGCGCGGCATGCCGTTCAGCTCGTAGAAGAGGGTGCGCTTGCCGTCCGCATCGGCATCGCCGATCGAGACGAGCTTCACGAAGAGGGTCTTGCCGGGGTCGATCTCCATCTCGACTTCCTCATTCACGTGCATGCCGTAGAAGAAGGCCGGCGTGGCCAAACCACTAAGGTCATCGTACTTGCGGCGGAACTCCACGAAGTCCGCGAAGACGCCGGGATACATGAGGTGCGAGTAGAGATCGTCGTCATCCACCTGGCGACCGAGCTTCTTGGCGAGCTGGGCGCGGGTGGCATCGAGATCCACCGCCTCGGCCAGGTCGCCGGGGCGCTGGGTGGTGGCGGGCTTGTTGCCGAGCACGACCTTCTGCACGTCCACGGGCCAACCGCCATCCGGTTGGCCGAGGCCGCCGGCGAGCATGTCGATCACGCTCTCCGGCCAGTCGATCGAGCCGGGCTTGAGCTTCGGCACGTCGGCCGCCTTGATCCCGCGGGTGATGAGGAACATCGCCATGTCACCCACCACCTTCGAGGAAGGCGTGACCTTCACGATATCGCCGAAGAGCTGGTTCACGTCCGCATAGGTGCGGGCGATCTCGCGCCAGCGGTGGCCCAGGCCCATGGCATTCGCCTGCTCGCGCAGGTTGGTGTATTGGCCGCCGGGCATCTCGTGCTCGTAGACCTCCGCGGTGCCGGCACGTGGCGCGGAGTCGAAGGGCTTGTACTGCGCGAGGACTTCTTCCCAGTAATCGGAGATCTCGTTGAGCGCATCGGCATTCAGGCCGGGGTCGCGGTCGGAGTTCGCCAGTGCGGCGCAGACCGAGTTCAGGTTCGGCTGCGAGGTCGAGCCGGACAGCGAGGCGATGGCAAGGTCCACGATATCGACACCGGCACGCGTGGCGGCGATGACCGATGCGGCATTCAGGCCGGAGGTGTCGTGGGTGTGGAAGTGGATCGGGATGCTGATCTCCTGCTTGAGCGCATCCACCAGGTTGTAGGCGGCCTGCGGCTTGCAGAGGCCGGCCATGTCCTTGATCGCAAGGATATGCGCGCCCATCTTCTCCAGCTCCTTGGCCTTGGCCACGTAGTATTTCAGCGAGAACTTGTCGCGCTTCGAGTCGAGGATATCGCCGGTGTAGCAGATCGCGGCTTCGCAGAGTGCCTTGCCATGCTCGCGCACCGCGGTCATCGCGACCTCCATGTTCGGCAGGTAGTTCAGCGAATCGAAGATGCGGAAGATGTCCATGCCCGCGTCCGCCGAGTGCTTCACGAAGCCGGCCACCACGTTGTCCGGGTAGTTCGAGTAGCCCACCGCATTCGAGCCGCGGAAGAGCATCTGGAAGAGCACGCCGGGGATCTGCTCGCGCAGGCGGCGCAGGCGGGCCCAGGGGTCTTCCTTCAGGAAGCGCATCGCCGTGTCGAAGGTGGCACCGCCCCACATCTCCAGCGAGAAGAGGTCCGGCAGCGAAGATGCATAGGCATCCGCGATCCGCAGCATGTCCATGGTCCGCATGCGCGTGGCGATCAGCGACTGATGCGCATCCCGCATCGAGGTGTCCGTGATCAGCAGGCGCTTCTCCTCCATGATCCACTTCGAGAAAGCCTCCGGGCCTTTCTCTAACAGGATGTCGCGGCTGCCCTGGAAGCTCTTCGCCTCCACATGCGGCACGCGCGGATTCAGGATCGGCTTCTCCGGCTTCCAGCCCTTGGCGGTGGCATTGCCATTTACCGTGATGTCGGAGAGGTAGGACAGCAGCTTGGTCGCGCGGTCGCGCTTGGCCTTGAACTTGAGCAGCTCGGGCTTGGTATCGATCAGCTTGGTGTGCGCCTGGCCGGAGCGGAAGGTGTCGTCCTTGATGACGTTCTCCAGGAAGGGGATGTTCGTCTTCACCCCGCGGATGCGGAACTCCCGCAGCGCGCGGTCCATGCGCTGGCACGCGGTCTCGAAGTCCCGGCCCATGGCGGTGAGCTTCACCAGCATGGAGTCGTAGAAGGGGGTGATCACCGAGCCGGCATCACCCGAGCCCGCATCCAGGCGGATGCCGAAGCCCGCAGCGGAGCGGTAGTTCAAGATGCGGCCGTAGTCCGGCGCGAAGCCCTTCTCCGGATCCTCCGTGGTGATGCGGCACTGGATGGCGTAGCCATTGCAGGGGATCTCCTCCTGCGGCGGGATCGCAATCTCATTGCTGAAGAGCGAATAGCCCTTCGCCACCAGGATCTGGGAGCGCACCAGGTCGATGCCCGTGACGCACTCCGTGACGGTGTGCTCCACCTGGATGCGCGGGTTCATCTCGATGAAGAACCAGTCGCCGCGGACCATGTCGTAGAGGAACTCCACGGTGCCCGCGTTGTTGTAGCCGATGCCCTTGGCCAGCGTGACTGCGGCGTCGCAAAGCTCCTTGCGCACCACCGGATCGAGCTCCACGGAGGGCGCGATCTCCACGACCTTCTGGTAGCGGCGCTGCACCGAGCAATCGCGCTCGTGCAGATGCACCACATTGCCATGCTGGTCGCCGAGGATCTGCACCTCGATGTGTTTGGCGCGGGAGACGTAGCGCTCCAGGAAGACGGCGGGATTGCCGAAGGCCTTCTCGGCCTCGTTCTGCGCCTCGGCCAGCAAGCCGGCGAGTTGCTCCGGCTTCTCCACCACGCGCATGCCGCGGCCGCCGCCGCCGAAGGCTGCCTTGATGATGAGCGGGAAGCCGATCTCTTTTGCCACCTTCAGCGCCTCATTCGGATCGCTGATCGGCTCCTCCGTGCCGGGCAGGGTGGGGACATTGAAGCGGGCCGCGAGATGGCGGGCTGCGGTCTTGTCGCCCATGCTCTCCAGCAGCTCGGGGGAGGGGCCCACGAAGGTCATGCCCTCCCGGGCGCAGGCGCGGGCAAAGGCGGCATTCTCCGAAAGGAAGCCATAGCCGGGGTGCACCAGGGTCACGCCCTTCGACTTCGCCAGCGCGGCGATGCCATCGACATCGAGGTAAGCGCCCACCGGGCCCTTGTTGTGGTCGAGCTGGTAGGCCTCGTCCGCCTTGAAGCGGTGGCGGGAGAAGCGGTCCTCCTCCGCGAAGATCGAGACGGTGCGCAGGCCGAGTTCATTGGCGGCGCGGAAAATGCGGATGGCAATTTCACCGCGGTTGGCGGCGAGGAGCTTGTCGGTCTTGGGCTGCGGCATGCGGCGCTTTCCTAACGAAAGCGCCCCGATCCGGCCAAGGGGAAAGGTGACAGCCGCGATTTCCTTTGTTTGGGCCATGAATGCGGAAATCCGGAGGCGGGAAACGCGCGGAAGCAGGGGATCGGGCGGGCGATGAGATCCGGTGCCACCATGGCTCCTGGGTTGCGCTCCAAGGAGCTCGTTTTCCGTGTGTTGCGTGTATTCGGCGGTCCCTCGCTCCCACCCCGGAAGTTAAGAAGTCTGTAAATTTCCGAAAATACTTTCCGAAAAAATCTTGACGGGGTCGGCTTCCTGCGGTAATCCTTCGGCGTCGCGACAATAGTAGGCGGCCCGATTGAAGAGACTTTCCGGTTTTTGGGTTTTTCCGGGGTCTAGTCGATCGGGCCGCTTCATTTCTTGGCGGAGGGGTGTGTGGAGGGGGGAGTTTGCCTTGTTGCCGACGGAGTGGGCTGGAGATTGTCGCTGCCCAAAATGATGAGATAAGCGTTTTTCCTGAGCGGCATCAGTTGTGGGCGCTGGACTTCAGCCGGCTTGGCAGGTTGCGCGAGTGGAACACGCCACCCATGGATTCCCGTCTGTCCAAGCCACAATACTTGGTGCAGGGAGGTATGACCTTGTAAATTTAGCATCATAATGCTAAATTTACAAAGTGATCTATAGACGAGCTACCACCCAGATCCAAGACCTTCTGGGGCGATTCCCGGCGGTGGTCCTCGTTGGTCCGCGCCAAGTGGGCAAGACCACCCTCGCGAAATTCTGCGGGGAGGAAATGGGGGGCTACTACTTGGATCTGGAGAGCCAGCGCGATCTCCGCAAGCTGTCCGATCCGGAAGACTATCTTTCCCAGCGGGAAGACAAGCTTGTCATTCTTGACGAGATCCAACGCATCCCGGATCTCTTCATTTCCTTGCGGGGATTGATCGATGAAGGCCGCAGCAAGGGCCGGAAGGCAGGGCGCTTCCTTTTGCTTGGATCAGCCTCGCTGGATCTCATCCAGCGTAGCAGCGAGACACTCGCAGGCCGCATCGCCTACGTGGAACTTCATCCGCTGGACGCCTTGGAAACCTCTCCCGCGCCGGTGGAGCAACTGTGGCTGCGCGGTGGCTTCCCGGACAGTTATCTGAGCGACATGGATGCCACGAGTTCGGAGTATCGCGACTTCCTGATCCGCTCCTATCTCGAACGCGAGATGCCATTTCACGGCAGTCGTCTGGCTGCTGGCAAGGTTCGCCATCTTTGGACCATGCTTGCCCATGCTCAAGGCGGCGTCGCCAACGTCTCGGCACTGTCCCGGAACCTGGACATTGACGGGCGCACGGTCATGTCCCACCTCGACTTGCTTGAGAATATGCTTCTGTTGCGCAAGCTTCAGCCTTGGCACTCCAATATCAGCCGGCGCCTCGTGAAGTCACCGAAACTCTACATCAGGGACTCCGGACTGGTGCATGAACTCCTCGGCATCGGCGATGTTGAGACGCTTCTTGGGCACCCTGTGGTCGGCGGGAGTTGGGAAGGCTTCGTGATTGAGAACTTGCTCTCCTGTGTTCCGGCGCGGACGGAAGCTTACTTCTACAGGACGAGCGCCGGAGCGGAGATCGACCTGATTCTGAAGTTCCGGACGGGCGAAAGCTGGGCCATCGAAATAAAGCGCGGTCTCTCGCCCGGTCTGAAGCCTAGCTTTTTCTCCGCCCTTGAGGACGTGAAACCATCCAAGAGCTTCGTGGTCTACGGCGGGGAGGAGCGCTTCAAGCTCAAGCCCGATGTTGAAGCCATCAGCTTGCGCCTTTTGCAGGCCGCGCTGCTGGAGTTTGGCCGGTAAGCGCCAGCAACCTCCACTCCGCAGAAGGAGACGAGGTCTATCGGGTGAGGGGAGAGCGGGCAGCCAAGCCTAAGCCAAGCCCTTCACCGCATCCAGCAAGCGATCCGCGATCGCTTGATATCCATGCTTGCCCTTGGCGCCGGTGAGTTCCTTTTCCGTCAGGCGGATCGGCTTGCCGATGTGCAGGGAGATCTGGGAGAAGCGGACGCGGCCGGAGCCACGCGGCAATGCTTCCCGTGCGCCCTCGATGCGGATCGGCTGGATCACCACGTTCGCCTTCACGGCGATGAGGCCGACACCCGGCTGGGCCTGCGCGATCACGCCGTCCAGGCTGCGCTCGCCTTCCGGGAAGATGACCACCCGCTTGCCGGAGCTGAGCAGCTTGATGATCGCCTTCAGGCCGGTCATGTCCGGGCGGTCCTGGTCCACGGGGATGGAGTTCCACGCGAGGTAGATCCACTTCAGCAGATCTGTCGTCATCAGCGACTTCCGCGCGAGATAGTACATCTCATCCTGGTAGAGCGTGCCGATCAGCGGAGGGTCCAGGAAGCTTTCGTGATTGGCCACGACGAGCACAGGGCCCTCCCTCACCAGGTTCTCGCGACCGATCACCTTCAGGCCGAAGAGCGTGCGATACGCGCTGCCGAAGAGCGTCCAACCTAACCAGTAAATCCAGCGCATCATGGGCGATGACATGTTAGAGCGGCGGGGCCTGGGCTTCCGCGGGAATCGGGAAGCCTTGGCTGCGGAGGATTTCCAAAGCAGCCGCCACGCCGGTTTCAATCGTATGACCTGAGGTGTCCAGGATCGCGGCACCATCCGCGATCTTCAACGGGGCAGTGGCACGGCGGCTATCCGCACGGTCGCGGGCATGCACGGAGTCCACCTCACCGACTTCCTCGCGGCGTGCCTCGCGCACGGTCGGGTCCGCATCCATGTAGATTTTATACGGCGTCTCCGGGAAGACCACGGTGCCGATGTCGCGGCCTTCCATCACCACGTCGCCCAGCTTCAGGAAATCGCGCTGCAGGGAGACGAGGCACTCGCGCACTTCCGGGATGGCAGACACTGCGGAGACGTTGGCATTCACCTCCTCGCTGCGCAGTTCATCGCCGGGATCGATGCCGTCCACCTTCACGGTGGAAGACAGGCCATCCACGCCGCACTCCATCTCCATATTGCGCAGGGCCTCCACCACGGCGGCACGGTCATTTGGATCCACGCCGCTCTTCAGCACCTTCCAGGTGACCGCGCGATACATCGCGCCGGAGTTCACCATGATCAGGCCCAGACGCTTCGAAAGGATGCGCGCGAGCGTGCTCTTACCGGAGGCTGCGGGTCCGTCGATGGCGATGGCGCGGTGCAGGATCATACGGGGACGACTGGCAGATCGTAATCCGCGGCGGTCTTGCTTTCGGCAAGCACGGCGGTGAGTTGCTTGGAGAAGCCGGGATAGGAAGTATTCACACAGGCGGTGTTCTTCACCACCGTCTCGCCTTCCGCGAAGAGCCCGGCGATCGCGAAGGCCATCGCGATGCGGTGGTCACCATGGCTCTCCACCGTGGCGGCGTGCAAGGCGCTGCCACCGGTGATCTCCATGCCGTCCTCAAATTCCTCCACCTGCCCGCCCATCGCGCGCAGGTTGTCCACCACGGTGGTGATGCGGTCGGTCTCCTTCACGCGCAGTTCCTTGGCATTGCGGATCACCGTCTTGCCCGCCGCGAGCGCGGCGGCGATGGCGATCACCGGGATCTCATCGATCAGGTTCGGGATCTCCGCCTTGAGCAGCTCGGTGCCCTTGAGCTGGCCGCCCAGGATCTCCACGTCGCCGATCGGCTCGCCGTCATCGGTGGAGAGCACCCTGCGCGTGATCTTGGCACCCATGCGCTCGATCACATCCAGCACCGCGGTGCGGGTGGGATTCAGGCCGACGTTCTTGATCACGAGCCGCGAGCCCGGAAGGGCCGCTGCGGCCACCACCCAGAAGGCGGCGCTCGAGATATCTCCCGGCACCCGGAAGTCACGCGCCTGCGGGACCTGCCCGCCCTCAATGGAAATCGCCTGGCCTTCCGTGCGGATCTTCACGCCGAAGGACTCTAACATCCGCTCCGTGTGATCGCGCGTATCGGCGGGCTGCACCGCGGTGGTGGTGCCCTCGCAGAACATGCCGGCCAGCAGTACGGCGCTCTTCACCTGCGCACTGGCCACGGGAAGTTCGTAGCGGATCGGCTGCAGCTTCGTGCCATGGATCTTCAGCGGCGCGCAGCCGGGCTTGGCACCCAGGCAATCGATCTTCGCGCCCATCTGGCCCAGCGGGTCGGTGATGCGGCCCATCGGGCGACCGGAAAGCGATTCATCGCCGAAGAGCTCCGTCTCGAAAGCCTGCCCGGCGAAGAGCCCGGCCAGCAGGCGCATGCCCGTGCCGGAATTGCCACAATCGATCGGCTCGACCGGGGGCGAGAGCTTCATCTTCCGGCCGTGGATGCGCATGGAGGTCGGGCCGAAGCCCGGCATCTCCTCCAGCACTTCGACCAGCACCCCGCAGGCCTGCATGGCGCCTAGGGTATTCAGACAGTCCTCGCTCGGCAGGAAGTTCCGCACGGTCGAGACACCATCCGCCAGACCCGCGATCATCGCCGCACGGTGCGACATGCTCTTGTCGCCGGGCACCGGGAAGGCGGCATCCAGCGTGCGGATCTTTTGGACTCGGAACTCGCTCATGGGATTTCAGTCAGCAGCGCTGATGCGGGCGGCGTCGCGGGCTTGTTTGGCGGCGGTCAGCCAGTGGCGCAGCGCTTCTTGGTCGCCGGACTCCAGCATGGCAAGCATTTCACTCATCTCGCGGATGCCATCCTGCAACACGCCGCGCAGGGCCTCCCGGTTCTCCGTGGCGATCTCCGCCCACATGGCAGGCTTGCCGCCGGCCACGCGCGTGGTGTCCCGCAATCCGCCGCCGCCGAAGCGTCCCTCCTCCGGGTCCGCCAGCGCCACCTTCGAGGTGGCCGCGGCCATCAGGTGGGGAAAGTGGCTGATGCGCGCCACCAGGGCATCGTGGGCCTCCGCACCCATCCAACTCACCCGGCAGCCGAGCTGCTCCCAGAAGTCCTGAAGGCGCGCCGTCCACGGCCCGCCAACCGCGTCCTCATCGGTCAGCAGGCAGGCCGAGCCAGCGAAGAGCCCCGCATCCGCCGCGTCGATCCCCGCCTGCTCGGAGCCCGCCATCGGGTGGCTGCCGATGAAGCGCAGCTGCGTCTTCTCCAGCAGGGGCCGCAGCAGGCGGTGGGTGGAAGCCTTCACGCTGCCCACATCCGTGATCAGGGCCTCCGGGGAGAGCCCGGCCGCGCGCGCATTCAGCAGTACCGTGGCCATCGCCCCCACCGGGGTGGACAGGATCACCAGGTCCGCGCCCTTCAGCGCCTCCGCCAGATCCCCGGTGGCACCAGCGATCCCGCGGGCCTGCGCCGCCTTCACTGTCTCCTCACGCCGCGCCCAAAGGGCGACCGGCCAGCCGCGCGCGCCGAGTGCCAGGGCGAGCGAGCCGCCGAGCAAGCCTCCGCCGAGAACGGCCACCTTTTGAAAATCCATGGTCTCTATCCGGGAATGAAGGAGCCGGGCCCAGGGCGGGTCCGGCTCCGCAGAAAGATATAGTCAAATCGATTTGATCGGACGGATCAGTCCAGTCAGACGGATCGGTCGGATCTTGTCCCTCAGCTCAGGGCAGCCTAAAGTGCTTTTTCTCCGAGGCCGGGTAGGTCGGGTCGGCCATGATCTTGCCGCTGGGCCGCGGATTCCCGTCCGGGTCCCGCACGTCGATGATCTTCTGGTTGAAGGGGCTGAAGACGAAACCGGGGCGGCCGGGCACCTGGCGGGCCGTCGGGATGGGCTCCTTCTTGCCATCGGGCTTCTTCGGCGGGGTGGCGTCCGGATTGGAGCTACCGCCGTCGTCCGAAGAACGGGCGCCGCCGGCTTCACCACCGCCATCGCTGGTCTTCTCCTTGTTGGCCAGCTCCTCGGCAGCCTCGTCCTTTTTCTTCTTCTCGCGGGCCTCGGCGGCCTTCTTCTTTTCCTCTTCGGTCGCCTGCTTGTTGGCGGCCGGATCGGCGGGTGCCGGTGGCGGCGGCTCCTGATACGGCGTGCAGGAGGCAGCCAGGAAAAGCGCGGCGGAGGCGGGAAGGATCTGTCGGAGCTTCATGGTGCTAGATAAAGGAGTAAGCCTTGGAACCATGCGCCGTGGCTGGCTCCAGAGACGTCCGGAGCTTGGAGCAGCCCCCATGCAAGGTCAAGCCGGGGCCACGACCGCACTTGCAAATCCCCGCCCCGCCTGACTCCCTCTGCGCCGTGAGCCACGACGATTGCCTGAGAACGCGCGGGACCATCCTGAAGCGCCTCGAAAACGACCTCCACGAGGTCGCCCTGCCCAACGGCAAGCCGGTGATCTGCCACTTCTCCAAGGAACTGGCCGAGAATCCCCCCGAGCTGGCGGATGGCGCGGAGGTGATGCTGGAGATCAGCCCCTTTGATTTGGACCGGGGGAGGATTGCTGGGGTGGGGTGATTTGGGGTGACCTTGCAAATTTGGCATCGTGATGTCGGATTTGCTAGGTGAGAGGCTTGAGATGAAGTTTCCCGCCCCAGGCTGAGGGCTTGCGCTGAAGTCCGCGAGCCTCCTTGCCACCTATCCATACACATCCCATCGTCCCCTCATGGACATCAAACGAGCTGGCTCCCAAGCCTCCACCGCCGGGCCAAGCGACTGGTTCACTGGCACGGTGCGCATTGATCACTTGTTCCAAGCCTCTGCTCCCGCGCGCGTGGCCGGGGCCAGCGTCACCTTCGAGCCCGGTGCCCGCACCGCATGGCACACTCATCCGCTTGGCCAGACCTTGATCGTCACCTCCGGCTGCGGCCGGGTGCAGCGCGAGGGCGGCCCGGTCGAGGAGATCCGCCCTGGTGATGTCGTCTGGATCCCGCCGGGCGAGAAGCACTGGCACGGTGCCGCGCCAACCACGGCCATGACCCACACCGCGATCCACGAGGCGCTGGACGGCAAGGCCGTCGAGTGGCTGGAGCAGGTGAGTGATGAGGAATACGGCGGGTGGGGGAAGATTGAGAGTTGAGGATTCCTTCGTCGGCCTGTAGGCCATGGAAGCTCGGTTCGCCTATCTTCCTTATGGCCATGAAAACTCTAGTTCGCTTTCTGATTCTCCTCGCGGCCATTGCTCCGCTGCATGCCCAGAAGGCACCTTCCAAGGCAGCCCCGGACCCGGCACCCGCGAAGCAAGACTCCGCCACTCCGAAGGCCGAGCTTGTTCCCGGACTCGATTGCAAATTCTTCCACACTCTGCTCACGGCGCGGCCGGAAATGATCGTCGAGCATGACGACGGTCACCTGGAGAACATTGCGGGCGAGAATATCACGGAAGGAGATCTCGTCCTCATTGAGCAGACCTCCAACTGCAAAACCAACAGCCAAGGCGAGCACACAATGCGCTTTTGCGACGCCGGGATGAAGGACAAGGATGTCGAGTTCTCCATCTACGAAAGCGGCGGGGACTATGCGGGCGTCTTGACCGTCCGGCTCAAGCCGGACCGGAGCTTCACCTGCTCCTACAAGGCGAACTACGTGACGCCTCCCACACCACGTGAATACCGCTTCAAGAAGCAGACCCTGCGCTTGAAGAGCGACAAGCTGGAACCCCGCTACCGCCTCTACGCCTGGATCTCCGTGGAGTTCGACGAAGTGGACCTGAAGACCGGCAAGGAATTCCCGATCAAGATCGAAGGCTACATCAAGCCGGTGATCAAGAGCCCGGTGGCAGCCGAGTGATCGCTCTCAATACTCCAGCCGGTTCGGCACCTTCGTCCACTCCGAGGCGGGCTTGAGCGGCCAGCCTGGATCGGAGGGGGTGAAGACCCGCTTGTCCGCGTGACGGCGGAGGTAGGCGGCCCACCAGGAGAAGGAGCTGTTCGCGATGATCGCGTGCCGGCAGGCGGCCATCAGGCGGAAGTCCACCAGCTCATCCGCGGAGGCCTCATGGTATCTCACCGGCGCGCCCTGGAAGTCCAGGTACTGCCGCGCCCAGTCCAGGTCATCGCCGAAGACCTCGAAGCGGCAGGGGCCCAGGGTGGTCAGCGCGGAGCTGATACTGGAGTCATAGTAGCCGGAGCCCAGCCGCGGCGAGTAGCGGTCCCGCCGGATGTGCAGGAAGACCGAGTGCGTGCGTGCCAGCTCGGCTTCCAGCTCCGCCTCCTTGCTGCCCTCGTCGAAGGCTGGCGGCTGCAGCTCGGTGCGGATGCTCGAGGAGCGCTCGTAGAAATACTTCTCGCTCTGCCAGTAGCCGTTCAGCCGCACCACCACGCGGTTCGAGATGAAGCCGGTGAGCTGCGTCTCCGCCTGGTCCTGCTCCTCCGCCAGATAGGACTTCAGCGGATTCGGGATCACCTTGTTCGCCGCGCGGATGAACTTGTGGTGCGGGCTCTTCGGGTCGCCCACGCGCCAGCGTGCCGGAGCGATCGCCCCGGCCACCGGGAAGCGGTCCAGCTTGTAGGCGCGCTCGTAGCCATCGCGCTTGAAGCCGGAGACATTGTCCAGCAGCAGATCGCGGTTGGTGCGGATCGAGTAGGCACGCGCTGCCGCGTAGGCGAAGAGCTGGTTGCCCAGCCCGCCCTTGATCATGGCGACGACGGTCCTTTTCACTTATTGTGGTGAGCCCTTGGATTGAAACTTGGCCAGTGCCTTGCGCAGGAGCTTGATGTCTTCCGGATTCCGCGCCGCATAGTCGTCCAACTGCGCCTTCACCTTCGCCACCCGAGCCTCCACGCCGTCCGGCGCGAGCAGTTCGCCGTAATCCCCGCCGCCCTGCAAGCGTTCCAGCATGCGATCGCCCGTTTCCGGCAAAACGTGGAAGAGATCCACCCAGCCGGCGGGGTGTCCACCCTTCTTTTGCTCCGCGGCGGTTGGCAGCGGCGGCGCATTCAGCGGATGGCCATCGAGGAAGTCCCAGAACTCGACCCGCGGGCCTTCCGGATGGGCCGCATTCGCGCGCGCCGCCAGATTCGCCAGCGCCTGGCGGTCCACCTTGAAGTAGGGATCGGGATCGCCCAGCTCGCGGAAGGCGACTTGGAACAGCGCGTGATTCGGCATGAAGAAGATCACCAGCCGCGTGCCCTTCTGCCGGCACAGGGTCACCGCCTCCTCCAGCATCGCCATCTTCCCGGGGTCCAGGCCGCCGTTCAGCGTGTGATTCCGGGCCATCTGCGAGATGGTGGAAAAGTAGAGCGACTGGTCCTCCGGGAAGTCCGGCACGCGGCGGAAGCCCTCCGGCGTGTGGTCCGCCAGCTGACCTTTCATCATCCGGCCCGTGGCTGCCAGGGAGGAGGCTAGGCTGCTGATCCCCACCCGGTCCCCCAAGTAGCGCTCCAGCGTGCCAGATCCCGGGGCCAGCGGCGAGGTCGCGAAATCCGCCTGCGTCTTCTTCGAAAGCGGCGTGGTGATGTCCGTGGGGTCGAGCACCACCACCACCAGCTTGGGATTCTGGTGCGCCATGAAGTAGCGGAACATCGCGTGGTTCTCCTGCAGCAGCCCGGCATTCAGGCCGAAGTTCCCGCAGCGCAACCCTTGGAAGGCCGGGTGCTGCGGGTTGAGCCCGATGTCCACCCGGGAGGAGCCGAAGAGTCCCGCGTCCCAAGTCCCGGTGCTTGCCAGGCCGGCCTTGCAGGTCCGGGTCCAGTTCCTCTCGATCCCGCGGTAGGGCTCCATCTTCTGCGAGGCCAGCGGGGAGGGGATCGCGCGCCAAGGATTCGCCCAGGAATTGAACGCCACCCCGCCCAGCGCCACTGCCGCGAGCAGGACGAGGAAGAAGGTCTGGTAGCGTTTCAGGGAGCGCATATTCGTTTCAATCAACGGGGTGCTCTACCGCTGGGAGCGCGGAGCCACCGGCCCGCAGAGTGGTCCCTCGAAGCATGCCGTATCCCGAGGTCCTCAGGGAGGCTGCGGCGCTATCCATACGAAGCGCGAGAAGATGCGGGCCTACAGGGTCGCTTCTGCGGGCCGGTGGCTCCGCGCTCCCAGTGTTAGAGCCTGTGGTTATTCGTCGCATTAGAACTGGAAGTAGATGAACTCGCTCACCTTGTCGAACTGCAGGCCGATCACGACGATGGCCGCCACACTCACCGCGGCAAACACCGCTGTGGGGCGCCACTGCCACCAATGGCGCGGCTCGCGGGCCGGGTAGGGGGCCCCCCTGACCCGCAGGGCCGGCTTGTAGCGGGCGAAGATCTCTTGGGTATTCGGCAGGAGCCAGCAGGCCAGCAAGGCGAGACCGACCCACAGCGGCTGGACGCTCGCGATCACCCGGTTCGCCTTCTCCGGCATGAGGTCGAAACCGTGCACGCCGAACATCGAGCCGAGCATTTTCCCGGCGCTGCCGAAGCTCTTCGAATTGAAGAAGACCCAGCCGATCAGAGTGGCGATGAAGGTCAGCAGGACGGCCGCGGGCTTCCACATTTTTCGCCCCGTGGCTGACCACGCGTGATTCAAACAAAGGTATAAGCCGTGCAGGGCACCCCACATTACGAAGGTCCATCCGGCCCCGTGCCAAAGGCCGCCAAGCAGCATGGTCAGGAACAGGTTCACGTAGCGCCTTGCCTGTCCTTTGCGATTTCCTCCCAGCGGGATGTAGAGATATTCCCGGAGAAATCGGGATAGCGTCATGTGCCAGCGCCGCCAGAACTCGACGATTGAAACAGCCTTGTAAGGTGAGTGGAAATTGAGCGGAAAGCGGATCCCGAACATCCGCGCCGAGCCGATCGCCATGTCCGAGTAGCCGGAGAAGTCGAAGTAGAGATGGAGCGCGTAGGCCACCGCGCCGACCCAGGCTTCCGCCATCGTCGGCATGCGCCCGTCCCCTGCGGCGAGGGCGAAGATCGGGTTCGCGATCGGGGCCATGTTGTCGCCGATCACCACCTTCTTGAACATCCCCGCCATGAAGATCCCAAGTCCCACCGGGAAGTCGCGGTGCCAGCCGTGCCGCTTCAAACGGAACTGCGGCATCATCTCCCGGTGGTGGATCAGCGGGCCCGCGATGAGGTGCGGGAAGAAGGTCACGAAGAGCAGGTAGTCCGTGAAGTGGTATTCCTCCGTCTCGCCCTTCCAAGCATCCACCAGGTAGGCGATCTGAAGGAAGGTGAAGAAGGAGATCGCCAGCGGCAGGGTGATCTTCCCGATCTCCCCGGGCCAGTTCGTCAGCGCAGTTGCCGTCGCGGCGAGGAAGCCGGCATACTTGTAATAGCCTAGCAGGGTGAGGTTGGCGGCGATCCCGGCACCGAGCAGGACTCGCCCCGGCTTGGAGTGTTTCAAGCGGGAAAGTCGACGGCCCAGCAGGTAGTTTGCAGTGCAGGATCCTAGGATGAGGATCAGATACTTGGGACTCCAGCCGCTGGGATCGAACTTCCAGAGCCGTGTCGTTTCCAACAGTCGATCGAGAAAGTCCGGCTCTGTGCCAGCAGGCTTCCAAACGCCATAGTAAACAAGTGATGAAAACACCAGCCATGCTAGCCCTACCCGGAACTTCGCCTGCTTCAGCACTAGGAACCCCAGCAGGGTCACCGGCAGGAAGAGCAGCAGGAAGGTGTAGGAGTTGAAGAGCACAGGCTGGCACTGGGTGCGCCGACTTCAGTCGGCGGGATAAGGAGCGGGGACCTTACTGTCCCCGGAGCGGTCCTTGGCAGCGGACTTACAAGGGAGCTTCGCCCGACCGGTGCCAGCGACAATAAGGTCGCTGCTCCTTAGCGCTCCGCGCCTTCGTTTCATACGCTTGGAATTTCCAAAACCCCTGCCTTCTCCAACTCCCGCAGCGCCAGTGGCATCAGCCGCTGCGAAAGGTGCGTCCCGTCGTGGAAGAACTCGCGCGCCGCCTTCTCCATCGGCGGATGGTACATCCCCAGGATGCTCACACAGGGAATCCCATGCTGCCCGCAGTGCGCTTTCAAACGCTCCAGGTAGGCGTAGGTGATGTCCCGCCGTAGCTCGTAGGAGCCCACGAAGGGGAAGGTGGGACTCGAAAGCTTCTCATCCTTCGGCACGATCTGCGGCAGGGCCCACAGGGCGGGCCGGTAGCCGCGCTCCTTCAACTCCACCAGCAGCTTGATGAACTTGGCCGCGGTCTTCTCCACGGACTCCTCGATCGTGCTCTTCCCGGCCTTGATCGTCTTGGCCATGTGGATCCGGCAGTCGATCTCGCCGATCGAGAGCAGGACCTTGCCTCCCGGCTTCACGTCCTTCTTCAGCAGGATCTCCAGCTTCTCCCGGGCCCGGGTGGAGGAGCCCTTGTCGCCGGCCTTCCACGCGGTGGTCGGCCCGATGTGGAAGGCGCGGAAGCAGGGCAGCAGGTCCAGCCCGCGGTTGATCCAGTGCGGCTTCCACAGCGCGCTGCGGCGGTAGCGGATGAAGCGCAGCCGCTCCGCCCCGGCGAAGAACATCGTATTGCTGTCGCCGATGCAGGTGATCAGCTCCAGCTCCTGCGGCAGCTCCCGGCCCAGATGCTTCGCCAGCAGCGCCCGCCGCCGGTCATCGAAGGGCGTGGCCTTGGTCCGCGGCTTGCGGGTGATGAGGGGATCGAGGGCGTCGGCCAGGGAAGCAAGCTCGGCCAAGGTCGATTCGGGCAATTCGGGGATGCTCACGCTGCGTCTCGGAAACTTGGCTTACCCAACGATCGTCCACTCCGGCGCCAGCCAGCCTTCCGGCGTCTGCTTGCCCACCAGCACCAGGTCGGTGTGGACCCGCTCGGCATCGCCATGCAGCTTGGGCAGGTCGCTGAAATCGTTCACCTGTCTCAGCTTCTTCCCGCCGATGTTGCTCACCCGGTAGGTATGGAAGCGGCGCTGTAGCCAGCTCAGGTATTCCTCCGGAGCCTCGCCCGCCCAGCGGATGTACTGCGCATCGAACTCGATGAAGCCGACCGAGCGCCCAACCGATGCGAGGACCTCAATGAAGCCCTTGAGCGCCTTGGACTCGTAGCCCTCGATGTCCATCTTGAAGAGCAGGGTCTTGCCGCGGGCCTCGTCCAGCGGAACCACGGAGTCGATCGTCTTGGCGGAGAGCTTGAATTCCAGCGTCTGCGGGCGGGTGTTCATCTCCCGCACCGCGGAGGAGCTGCCGCTCCAATCCGGGTTCACGAAGAAGGGGATGTCCTCCGCCGGCGTGTCGGAGACCAGGCAATTGGTGATGGTCATCCGCGGCCCGGCCGGATGCTCCGCCTTGCTCTTCTCCAGGTGCGGGATCAGCCGCGGATTCGCCTCGAAGCCGTAGAGCACGGTGCGCTCCTCGTAATCCGTGCCGAACATGCATTCGCCGTAGTTCAGGCCCACGTCCACGATCAGGTCCGGCTTCAGGTGGCGGTTGAAATCGCGCCAGAAGACGAGGTTGTCGGAGACTTTTCCGCGCAGCGGCTCCTCCACCACCTTCTTCAGGGCGCAGGGGTCCTCGGCATCGATGTAAATCCAGTGGTCGCTGCCATGCAGCTTCGCCCGCTCCGGCTTCAGGGTTCCGTAGCGTATGAGCGTCAAGGGCTTGAGATAAGCGCGCTTGAACGCTTTCTCGAGACGCTTGTAGGGGCTGACTTTCATTTTGGGGCGGCGCGCGGCCCAGCATGACCCGCCACGGGGCAGGGGGCAAGCGGGGAGAGAGGCAGGAGGGTGGGATGGGTAGATTAGAGGATCGCGGGATGAATGATGAAAATCCCGGGACCGCTTTGGAATAGCCCTCCCGGAGGACATCGGGGACCTTTCGGAGCTTAAGCAAACTTGCCCGGAAACTCGCGTGGTCGCCTTTGTCCCACTTTTGCTGCTACTCTCGCTGGTTGTCGCCATGACGGCGTCAGTCTGGCAATTCAGCTGCTACCGCTGGCGGCCCTGCAAGGATCGGTTGGTGGCGTATTGGCCGGAGGAGCGACGGAGTCGGCTCCACCTTGAGACTGACAATGGTTTCATCATCCTCATCGAATTCCTGATCCGCTGGTCAGAGCGGATTCTGAAGTTCGCTTGGCTTGCCGCGATTCCCACGCTGGTGCTGGGGGTGCAGGGATGCTTGGGCTCCATTCTGGTCATCGCCATCGTTCACTTCATCCGCAGTGCGGTCCTCGTAGCCTTGGGCGACGGTAGGAGGAAGGCTTTTGCCAGCTTGGGGTCTTATGACAATTTCGGGATCTACCGCAGGGCGGCGGATGATTGGGATGCCTTGGCACGGGCCAATGCCACGGTCATGAAGTTCAGCGCTTTCGTGGCGATCGCTGCTGGTATCTTGCTGTTGACGGATTGATGCCTGTAGGGAGGGGGATGTGCCCTGGCTTGATAGGTTTCGGGCGGGTGCCTGTAGTCTTGGCGAGCACGCATGATGAACCGCCGCCGCAGCCTTTCCCTCGCCCTTGCCAGTCTCGCCGCCGGTGCCGCGTCTTGCCGGAGAGAGGAAGCGTCCCAAGCGGCGGCCAAGCCAGCGGAAGCTTCGACGCCACCCGCACCGCGCAAGAACCTCGAAGGCCAGAGCCTCACGCCGGTCGAGATCGATCCCAGCCTGGAAATCCGGACCATTACCGGCCTGCGGCCCTTCCGCCCATCCGGCTTCGTGGTGCGGCGCGAGGAGCGGGAAGGAAAGATCCTCGTTCACAACTACGGTCATGGTGGCGGGGGCATCACCCTGTCCTGGGGCACTTCTCAGCAGGCGGTGAGCATGGTGGAGAGCGTCTCCGGCCAGTCCTGCGCGGTCATCGGGGGCGGGGTTATGGGGCTGAGCACTGCACGCTTGCTCCAGCTCCGCGGCGCGAAGGTGACGCTCTACACCGATGCTCTGCCGCCGGACACCACGTCTAACATCGCCGGCGGCCACTGGTGGCCCGTCTCGGTCTTCGACAAGCGCACGCCGGAGTTCGCGGCGCAGTTCATCGAGGCCGCTCGCTTCGCCTTCCGCTACTTCCAGCGGCTCGCCGGGCCGCACTGGGGCGTCCGCTGGGTGCCCAGCTACTACCTCAGCGAGGTCCCGCCGGAGAATGGCTGGATCGCCGGACCCGGCGGCGTGCTGCACGAGACCCAGGTCGGCTTCCGCGACTTCGGGCCGGGCGAGCACATCTTCCCCGCCAAGTATCTGCGGCGCTTCCACACGATGATGATCGAGCCCTCGATCTACCTCCAAGCCCTTCTGCGCGATGTGCAGATCGGCGGCGCGGCGATCGAGATCCGCCGTTTCCCGAGTGCGGATGAAGTCGTGAAACTCCCGCAGCAGGTCATCTTCAACTGCACCGGCCTCGGTGCGCGGGATCTCTTCGCGGATGCCGAGCTCACGCCGATCAAGGGCCAGCTCACCATCCTGAAGCCCCAGCCCGCGGTGGACTACAATCTGATCATGGGCCGCTACTACATGTTCTCCCGCGCGGATGGCATCGTGCTCGGCGGCACCTATGACAAGGGCAACTGGAACCTGGCACCCGATGACGCGGTTCGCCGCGAGATTGTCGAAGGGCAAAGGAGACTCTTCGAGCAGATGCGGGCCAATCAGCAGGGAATCCTTGCCGCCGCGCGCTGATCCGTTCTGATAGGCGGATGGCCGCGAAACCGAAGAAGTCCCCGGAGTCCACCCCGCCACCGGATGCAGCTGAGGTCATCTCGAGCCTCAAGAAACTCGCCACGAAGAAGCAGCTCGACGAGATGGCCCGCTACGCCATCCCATCGGACAAGGCGCTCGGCGTGGCCATGAACCAGATCCAGAAGCTCGCGAAGGAACTCGGCAAGAACCACGACCTCGCGCAAGAGCTATGGGCCACGGGCATCTACGAAGCGCGCCTGCTTGCCGGCTATGTGGATGAGCCTGCCAAGGTCAGCGCCGCGCAGATGGACCGCTGGTGCCGGGACTTCGATAACTGGGCGGTCTGCGATACCGTGGCCTTTGCGCTCTTCAAGCGGGTGCCTCATGCTTGGGCGATGGTGAAGAAGTGGTCCACCCGCAAGCCGGAGTTCGAGAAGCGCGGCGCCTTCGCCCTGCTCTGGGCCCTGGCCGGCAGTGCGGATGACGACGCGCCCTTCACGGAAGGTCTGCGCCTCATCGAAGCTGCCGCCACCGACGAACGGAACTTCGTGAAGAAGGCCGTGGACATGGCCCTGCGCGCCACTGGCAAGCGCAGCCGCTCGCTCAATGCCGCAGCAGCAGCCCTCGCCAAACGCCTCGCCGGCTCTGCCGATCCCACCGCCGCGTGGATCGGCAAGCACTCGCTGAAGGAGCTCTCCAGCCCAGCGGTTCTTAAGCGGCTCACTGCCTGAGCGCGCGGCTTTCCTTGCCAAGCGCGGCCAGGCCGTCATCGTAGGGTGGCATGAAGATCCTCCGTCCCCTCGGTATCCTGCTCGTGATCGCGGCCGTTTACGGTCTCTGGTGCTACAAGGCCTGGGGCCGGCGGCCCGGGATCTCCATCCCGCTGGTCTTCGACCCGGTGGGCGACAAGACCTTGCGGGAATGGGTCAAGACCCAGGAGCTTCTCGGTAACCCGCCCTTCAGTGCCGGCGCTTTCCTGAAGGCTCCATTCACCCCCGCGCCAGGGCCGATGATGGCGAACTTGGTCCGCGATGAGAGCTACCGCGGCATCTACGTGACCCATCCCTCCAGGCCAGATGAGGCGGTAGAGTTCACTTGGAGCGATAGCGAGGGCTATCATGCGCCGCACCTCGTCCCGCTGAAAGAAATGCAGGCCAAGGAGTTCGACGCGATCAAGCCGAAGCTCAAGCAGATCCCCATCCCCGGCCAGTAGAGCTCTTCAGTTCTCCTTCAGCTCGACCCGGAAGAAGCGCTGCGGATCCGCAGGCCGCGTGATCTGCACCGGTCCGCCGAGTCGCGGCAGGCCTTGGTTCTCCGGGATGTCCCAAGGCACCCACTGGTCCAACGCGGTGGAAGTCAGCACCCGGAAGGAACGGTTGATCGGCATGCTGAAGCTCAGCGTGGCGTTGCCACCGGTGTAGGTCACCAGCGGATGGAGGTAGCTGCTGCCGCTGTGCGGATCGGTGCCCGCCAGGAATTCATCCTGGTTGCTGCTGCCATCGCCATCTGGATCCGCGGCGGGTGAACCGCTGGGGTCATTGTCCGGTTCGAAGTTCAAAGTACGCCAGGCATCGTAGGTCTGGCGCGTGGCCAGCTCGCCGTTGATCCAGGTGGTGAGGAGCTGGACATTCGCCGTGTCGATCACGTTGCTCGCGATCGGCGGCATGCGGGTGAAGCCATTGGTCACGGCGATTCGGTTGAGCACGATCGAGTGGGTGGTGTCGCCCGGTACCACCAGCTTGTTCGCTGGATTGCCGCCGTTGTTCGTCGCGCTGCCATTCACCAGGCCCGTTTGCGTGAGCGTGAGTTCCGGCCGCCCGTCCCAAGAGGCCGGGGTGGGGCCGCCTGCCTTGTGGCAGTAGGAGCAATTCACCGCGAGGTAGGAGCGCACGCGGGCCTCCACCGAATACGCGGCCTCATCCCCGCGCAGATGGCGCGGCAGTAGGTTGGGCGAGCCGGGATCATTGCTCAGATAGCCCTGCTGGCGCAGCGTCGTGAGCTGGTTCCCGGAGAAGCCGAGCATGTTGTTAGAGAGATTGATCTGCCGCGTGTTGAAGGACAGCGCGTGGCCCGCCTGCGTGCTGTGGCAGATCATGCACTCGGAGCGGCTCGGGATGCGCCAGGTCTGCGGCACCGGATTGCCGCCATCCGTCACATTCAGCGTGAAGTTCTCCCCGCCATCCGCCGCCAGGAAGGCCTCCGTGCCCGCATCATTCCAGCGGTAGCTCACGCCATAAACCCCGCCCGCGTTCTTCACAATCAGCCGCGTCTCGATCCGCTTCTTGCTGGCTGGCACGCCGCGCTGCATCTCCATGTCGAAGTGCTTCACCCAGATGGTTCCCGTCGGCAGGGTCCACAGGCCGTCCTGCGACCAAGTGAATTGCGAGCTGCCATCCGGCACGATGAACCAGCGGCTCTTCACCGCGTAGTCGCTCCAGAAGGGCAGGTTCACCGTGTAGGGCACCAGGCCCGGCGAGGGTGTTAGGTCTGTTAGATCCGCGAAGAGATTGGTGGCAGACAGGGTCTCGGGGAAGCTCTGGCCGGTGGTGGTATTCGCCAGTCGCAGGATCCGCCCGCCGTCGATGTCCGTGATCAGCACGTCCTGGTTCGAGGGATCGTAGCCGAAGGCCGAGACCCCGCCCTCACCGGCGATCCGCGTCACGTTCGTGCCATCCAGGTTCATCGACCAGATATTGCCCGTGCCGTAGTCGCCGAAGATGTATTTGCCCGCGAGCGCCGGCAGGTTCGTGCCGCGGTAGACCACCCCGCCTGTCACGCAATAGCCCTGGAAGTCCGGGGTCATCGCGCTGTTGCCCGGGCGCACGTAGTTGTAGATCGGCTTGCTGTGATAGAGCGTGTCGAAGTTCGCGGGGATCGGCGGATTGGTGGTCCGCGGCCCAACGAGCAGAGCCTCGCGGTAGCACCAGCCGTAGTTCCCGCCGCGCGTGATGTTGTCCACTTCCTCGCGAGCGTCCTGGCCCACATCGCCCAGCCACAGCACGCCGGTCTGCGGGTCGAAGGAGAAGCGCCAGGGATTGCGCAGGCCGGTGGCCCAGAATTCGCGGCGAACCGTGCCACTGACCGTGCTGCCATTGTAGGTGCCGTCCCAGTTGCCGCCATTCGCGGGCAGCACGTAGGGATTCGTCTTCGGGATCGAGTAGCGCGCGATCCCCGCATCCAGCGGCACCGAGGCATGCGGCGTCGGCTCGATGCTGTTCACCGGATCCTTGTCCACGTCGATCCGCAGCATGCCGGAGAAGAAATCCTTGTTGATGAGCTGGCTGTTGAGGTTGGTGTCATTGGCATCGCCCTCATCACCCACGGAGATGTAGAGGTAGCCATCCGGCCCGAATTGCAGGCAGCCGCCGTTGTGGTTGCCCGCATCGTCGAGCTGCTCGATCAAGATCCGCTCGCTCGTCGTATCCGCCGCAGTGAAGTTGGCCTGCGCGGTGAAGCGCGAGACCCGCTGGTAGAGCTGCCCGTTCTTGGTTACCGAGTAGAAGATGAAGAAGTAGCGGTTCGTCGCGTAGTTCGGGTGGAAGGCCAGGCCTAACAGCCCGCACTCGGAGCCGGTGTTGATCGCCTCGGTCGTGGTGGTGCGTGAACTCAGCAGTGCGGGCAGATCGAGGAAGGTGGGTGCCGATGCGACCGGCAGGGTCACATCCGGGATCATTCGCAGCAGGCCAGTCTTTTGGCAAACGAAGAGCCGCTTGGTCTCTCCCGGCGGGGACGTGAGGCACAGCGGCTGGTCGAAGACCAGGTTGCTGCCGTCCGCGATGTTGAAGGCGCTCACCAATCCGAGCGCCGTCGAAGGCGGGCTGGCGGGCACATTCAGATTCGGATTCGGCAGCTTCAGCGCATTCTGGACCGTGACCGAGACTGTCGATATGTTAGAGAGCCCGCCGCCACCGCGCACGCGATAGGTGAAGGAATCCGAAGTCGTGGCCAGATTCGTGTGGGTGTAGCGGATCCGTCCATCGGGCAGCACCGTGGTCGTGCCATTCGCGGGCGCGGCCACGACCTCCACGGTGGAAGGCAGCGCTTGCCCGCTGTCATTCGCCAGCACCGGCACGGTGGCCTTCGCGCCGGGCCTCAGCGTCACCGTGTCGTTGGTCGTGACCGGTGTGATCGCCACGTTAGGCCCCAGCTTGCGGCTCACCGCGACGTCTGCGGGCGTGAGCGCACCGGAGTAGAGCCGCACTTCGTTGTAGCTGATGTTCGAGTTCCGGTCGGCGGTGAATTGCGAGCGGCCCAGCCAGTTGTTGACGTCCTCGATCTGGTTCAGCCGGAAGTTCGTGTCCACGCTGCCGACCTGCACGCCATCGCGATACCAGATCATGCGGCCGCCGGTCCCTGCATTCGCGCCCACGCCGGCTTGGAAGGTCGCCACGAAGTGATACTCCGTGCCGGTCGTCAGGGTAACGCTGCTTTCGGAGGTGAGCTCCGTGCCGCCATTGAGTTTTGCAGACAAGCGCTGCTGCGAAAGGTTGGTGCCGCGCTCCACGGCGAGCATGAAATTGTCGCTGGAAGTAGTGCCGCCGGGGGCACCGCTGGTATTGATAATTTCCCCGGGCGCGCCGTTGCCCGCCGCCGTGATCCGCCCGAAATCGAAGAGCCGCTGCCAGTTCTGCGAGCTCAGGATCGTGGCCCAGATCTCCACCGTCATGTCAGTCTTGGACGAGACGATGCCGTTCGGCATGTCGAAGTAGGCGGAGATACCGGTGGCCGCCACATTGCCATCGGTGCTGCCCGGCAGCGAGAGGGAGGTGCCGCTGCGGTTGGCACCGGCACCCACGATCGTGCCGCTGGCTCCGCCGATGGCATCCGGGATCACCGTGCCATTCGTCGCCGCGCCGCTCTCATTGAAGGACCAGCGGTGAGTGATGGTTTGTGCAACGGCGCTGCCGCTCAGGGCTGCGAGGAGGAGCAAGGTTTTCCGGCGCATGGATCCCCAAGCTACCGGGAAAATCGGCAAACGCAAAAGACTTTGGGTGACATGGCCGCCCGGCCTTATTTCACCAGCTTGTCGAAGAAGGGCAGCGCCTTCTCGTAGATCGCCTTGTGGCCCGCAGCGGTCGGATGCTGGCCATCGCAGGTCTCGAACTGGATTTGGCCCAAGTCCACCAGATGAGTGAGCTTGTCCTTGCTAGTCTCCACGTAGCTCTGCACTGCCGCCGTCACCTCGGCTCGGGCCCGCCCCGACACTGGAATCATCACGATGACTTTCGTCTCCGGCGTGCAGCGCTGGCGCAGCTTGGTGAGTGCTGCGATCACGGTCTCGGCTTTCGGTGCGCGGTTTTCGCCCAAGTTGATCAGCACCACCTCCGGCGCGGGCTGCAGCTTGTCATTCGTGAGCCGCGAGGTCGTGCTGGTGATCCGGTCGATGACTCCTGCCACATCCGGGTTGCCACCGCCACCGCCACTCCACGCATACCCGCCGAAGGCGAGCCGGGACTCGCGGTAGCCGTAGTGTTGGGCAAGCAGGTAGCCATAGCTGGCACGCGCATCATCGGAGGCCGCCCATTGGTCATCGGGCGGACGGCCTTGGCCACCGGCGTAGGCCGCGCCATCTCCCGAAAGAATGGAGTCGCCCAGGTTCAGCCAGAGCGGCGCGGGCTTTGCCGGAGAGATCACCGAGCCTGTCGTATCCACGGTGAATCCGGTGATGCTCACTGCATTTGCGGGGACATTTCCCTGGAAGCGGTCCTCAAAAGGGGAAAGCCCCTTGATGTAGAAATTGATCACGGATTTGTCCCCGATTTCGCTCAGGGTGATGGACTTTTCACCTGCGACCAACTGGTGGGTTTGCAAGGGTCCCTTATTGACCGTCCACGCCAGAATCGGGAAGCGGGAAGGGGACGGGTACGTCAGGCGCGTGGTGTCCACATTGAGCACCACATGCTTTATCCCGGAGAAGCCCAAGGTGAAGGAAGCGCCGCACACCGGCGAGTGCATGCCATTCTCCGTGCGGATCCAATTGAGCGGAGAGAAGCCGCCGATGACTTGTGGATCAGTGGCAGGAATGAAACGTCCGGCGGCCGCGGTGCCTCCCGCGGCGACCATCCCCTGTGCCTCCAGCCATTTGAGCGAGGCCGCTTGCCAGGCATCCCACGAAGGGCCCTTGTAGCCATTCAGCCCGTGGCCGCCGGAGGGCAGCTCAAGATACTCGCAGGGCAGGTGGTGAGCCTTCATGGCCTCCGCAAAGAGCTCGCTGTTCCGCGGCACCACCGTCGTATCGTCCTCCGCATGCGCCAGGAATACCGGCGGCGTGCGGTCCGTCACATGCTTCTCACTGGAGAATTCCGCGATGAGTTCAGGCGATGGATTCGGCCCTAACAGATTGGTCCGCGAGCCGCCATGGGTCAGCTCGGTCATCGTGATCACCGGATACACCAGCACCGCGAAGTCCGGCCGCGAGCTGAAGCGCTCGACTGGATCGGCCGCCTGCGCCGCGCCCTCATCGAAGTGCGTCGCCGCCGTGGAAGCCAGATGTCCACCCGCCGAGAAGCCGATGATGCCGAGCCGCTTGGGGTCGATTCCCCACTCCTTCGCATTCGCGCGTGCCATGCGGATGGCCCGCTGGGCATCGAGCAGCGGCACCTTGGATTTCCCCTGCGGCAGACGGTATGTCAGGATCAAGCCGGTGATGCCGTGCTCGTTCAGCCACTTGGCGATGCCAGCACCCTCGCCTTTTAGCACCAAGCTGCTGTAGCCGCCACCCGGGCAGATGATCATGGCCGCGCCATTCGGATTCTCAGCGGGCCAAACCGTCAAGGTAGGGGTGGCGGGGGAGCTGGAGCCATCACCATTCGGTGCTTCCTTGCCGGGCCAGATCGGAAAGCTCTGCACCTCGCCGGGAGCGAGGCCCGCGAGGGCGAAAAGAAAAATGAAGACGCGGAGCAGGGATGCTGGCATGGGGATCACGGATCGATAGCTCCTATCCTCCCGCCCGGGGATTGGCGAAGAAGAAAGGAGGCATAAACGCAAAGCTCCGCAAATGGGGAGGGGCTTCAGTGCTCCTGCAGCTCCACCCGGAAGAATCGCGATTGCTCCAGCGGGAAGACCAGCTCCACCAAGCCCCCGGCCCGTGGCAGCGGCTGGTTCCACGGCACGTCCCAGGGAACCCACGGGCTGACCAGGTCCGGCGTGCTGATGATCTGGTAAGAGCGGTTCGCCGGAACGGGGAAGGCAAGCTTGATGGTCTCACCCTGCCACGTGACCTGCGGTAGCAAGCGGCTGTTGCCATCGAGCGGATTGGTGCCCGCCAGGAACTCGTCCCGGTTGCTGTAGCCATCGCCATCCGCATCCACTTCCGGTGCGCCGTTGGGATCATCGTCCGGCTCGAACTGGGAAGTACGCCATTCATCGTAGGTCTGGCGCGTGGCGAGATCGCCATTGATCCAGGTGGTGAGCAGGGAAGCCGCGGCAGTATCGAGCACATTGCTCGCCAGCGGTGGCATGCGGGTGAAGCCATTCGTCACCGCCACCCGGTTGAGTACGATCGAGTGCGTGGTATCGCCCGGCACTACCAGCTTGTTGGCCGGGTTGCCGTTATTGTTGGTGGCGCTGCCATTCACCAGGCCGGTATCGCTGAGCAGCAGTTCCGGCCTGCCATCCCATTGGCCGAGGCCGGTGCCGCCCGCCTTGTGACAGTAGGAGCAATTCACCGCGAGGTAGGACCGCACCCGCGCCTCCACCGAGTAAGCCGTCTCATCCCCCCGCAGATGCCGCGGCAGGAAGTTCGGCGAACCGGGATTCCCACTCAGATAACCCTCGCTGAAGAGCGTGCTGAGCTGGTTCCCGGTATGCCCGGACACGTCGTAGTCCAGATTGAGCTGCCGTGTATTGAAGGATAGCGCGTAGCCCGCCTGCTGGGTGTGGCAGATCATGCACTGCCCGCGAGCCGGGATGGTCCAAGTCTGTGGGGCCGGGTTGCCGCCCTGCGTCACGTTCAGCGTAAAGCTCTCTCCGCCATCCTCCACCAGCGCGGCCTCCGTGCCCGCGGCGTTCCACTTGTAGCTCACGCCGTAGGCGCCGCTGGCATTCTTCACGATCAGGCGGGTCTCGATCCGCTTCTTGCTCGCCGGATTGCCACGCTCCATCTCCATGTCGAAGTGCTTCACCCAGACCGTGCCCGTGGGCAGGGTCCACAATCCATCCTGAGACCAGCTGAAGGTCGCTGCGCCCGGCACCGTGAACCAGCGGCTCTTGACCGCGTAGTCACTCCAGAAGGGCAAGTTCACGGTGTAGGGCACCGTGCCCGGCGCGGGCGTAAGAGTGGCCACATCCGAGAACAAGCCCGTCTCTGTCAGGGTATCTGGGAAGCTGCCGATGGTGCTGTTAGAGACGATGCGCAGGATCCGGGCGCCGTCTTCATCCGCGAGCAGCGCATCCTGATTGGACGGATCAATGCCGAAGGAAGAGATGCCTCCTTCCGAGAAAATCTTGGTCACGCCGGTGCCGTCCAGATTCATGGACCACACCTTGCCCTCCGTGTAGTCGGCGAAGAGATACTTGCCGGTGAGCGCGGCCACGCGGGCACCGCGGTAGACGATCCCGCCGATGATGCAGTCACCCGTGAAGTCTGCGCCACCGGTGCTGTGGGAGTACTGGTAGACCGGATCGATGGAGGTGAAGCCTGCCGGTGCCGGCGGATGGGCTGCCACATCCCAAGGACCTTCGAAGGGGCCTTCGCGATACACCCAGCCGTAGTTCCCGCCCTTCACGATCTTGTTGACCTCTTCCCGCTTGGATCCACCCACATCCCCGCACCACAAGACATTCGTCACGGGGTCGAAGGAGAAGCGCCAGGGATTCCGCAGTCCCACGGCCCACATCTCGGAGCGGACATAGCCCGCCGCCACTGGCTGGCCATTGAAGGTGGTGGCCCCCACGAAGGGATTGTCCGCGGGCACGGAGTAGCGCGCCACACCGGCATCCCGTTTCACGGAGTCGCCAACGTTGTCCGGATAGGCCGGGTTGGGATTCGGATTCGGTTCCAGGTTTCCCGGCTTCTTGTCCACGTCGATCCGGAAGATCGCGGAGAAGAAATCCCGGTCGATGATCTGTGCGTTGAGCTGCTGGTCATTCTGCCCGCCTTCGTCGCCGACCCCGTAGTAAAGATAGCCGTCGGTGCCGAATTGGAGGCAGCCGCCCTGGTGGTTGTTCTGCTGGTCGCGCTGGTCGATGTAGACCAGTTCGCTGGTGGTATCCGCGGCATTCGGATTGCCCGCTTGAGTCGTGAAGCGCGCCAGCCGGTCGTAGAGCGGGGGAGTATTGCCACTGCCGATGCCGGCACTGTAGCTGATGTAGAAGTAGCGGTTCGTGGCGTAGTTCGGATGAAAGGCCATCCCGAGCAAGCCGACCTCATCTCCGTTGACCCGGAGCTTCTCGTTGGAGCGCGCGTTCACCAGGGTGACCAAGTCGAGGAATAGCTGCTTGGTTGGCGTGGCGGCAGTGACATCCGGGATTACCCAGATTTTCCCGCTCTGCTCGCAGACGAAGAGCCGCAAATGGTCTCCCGGCGGAGAGACGATACAGACCGGTTGGTCGAAGGTGACTCCCGGGAAGGCATTCACCAGTTGCAGGCTCGTCACCGGTGGTGCCGCAGGCACGTTCAGCGCCGGGTTCGGCTGCCGCAGTGGCAGGGGATCGGCCGCGGCAAGACCAAGCAGGAGGAAAGGGACAAGCGTGCCGAGGGCGGCGAGGGGGGGACGACGCATGGGGTTGAAGCTATAGGTGAGGCAAGTCATGTGTCAAAGCGCCAGATGTGCCATTCCTGAGCGAAAACGCGCTCCGCCCCGATTGCAAAAAGCCCCGGCTAGTGCCGGGGCTTCAGGGAATGCTTGGATCTCAGTCCGCTGCTTCTCAGCGCATGCGGTAGTAGTTGTCCGGATTGTAGAGGAAGTAGACGTCCTTCGGCGTGAGGCGCGGCAGGTAGGAGAAGGGCTTGCCATTGGCATCCACTTCTTCCTTCACCGCGTTCGGGGACGGAACCGCCACCGGACCCGCATCGGGGTTCTTGGTGAAGGAGGTTTCCTCGATGCCGGAGACGATGTGGTCCACCCACTTCAGCTTGAAGGCATCTTCGCCGAACTCGCTCCAGTCGCCGGAGGAGTTGTGGGCATACATCTGCTTGATGAACTCATCCGTGCCGACGCCCATCTTCTGCGCGATGGGCGTGCCGAAGCGGGACCACCAGCGCTGGCTCTCCTTCACCACTTCCGCCTGCTCGGTCAGGTTGAGCTGGCCCATCATCAGCGAGCTGATCTGGTGGTGCAGGATGATTGCGTTCGGGTAAGCGTAGGACTGCTTGGCCAGGGTCGTGATCCCCGCGGCCATGGAGGCGGCGAAGGACTTCACCACCACGTGCACCGGCGCATCGCTGGACTCCATCGCCTTTTGGATCCTGTAGCCCGCCATCACCGAACCGCCCGGCGATTCATCGATGACGAGGAAGATCGGCAGCTTGCGGTCGAGGTTGTTGTAGAAGTCGATGCGGTCCGTGATGTGGTCCGCGGTGGCCATGGTGATCAGGCCATTGAGGGCGATCCGGCGGTCGGAGATGACCAGGGTGCCATCGTCCCGCAGGGGGTTTTCCAGGTAGACCGGCTTCGCATCGGCATAGGCCTTGCGCTTGCCTTCCATCTCATAGCTGGCGATCTGGCTCTGGAGCTTGGCCAGGGCGATGCCGGACTCGCTCTGCACGGACTTCAGCTCGTTGGTGAGCAGCTCCGCACGGGCGCGGGCGATGCCGGCCTCGCGGGAGATCTGGGCGCTTTCGGCCTCGGCCTTGGCGTTCTCGTCTTCTTGGGCGGCCTGGCGCTTCGCGGCAGCCAGGGCCATGCGCTCGGTCAGGAGCTCCTTCTCGATCTTCATCTTCGTGATCTCCTCACGAAGCGCGTTGGTCTCCGCCTTCAGGCGCTCGGCGGCCAGATTGTTCTCGGCGGTGAGCTTGTCCGCCTCCGTCTTGACCGGATCCGGCTTGGGTGCCTCGGGCTTCTCCGCGGACTGTGGCTTGTCCGGCTTCTCCGGCTTTTCGACGGCCGGAGCCGGAGTGGCGGGCAGCGAGCCGATGGCGATCGGCGGAGTCGTCGCCGTGGCCGGAGCCGCAGCGGGCGCGTCTTGGGCGAAGGCGAAGGCGGTGCCCATGCCAAGCAGGGCCAGGGTGCAACGGGTAGTGGCTTTCATGATCGAATAAATCGTGGAGAGAGCACGGACCATACCGCACCCCGCCCGGGAATCTCGCAATCAAGCGCCGCCGCCGTCCTGGCTCGTCTGAGCGGATTTGGCGTCCCGGCGCTGTTTGCGGATGCCCACAAACACAATTGTGCCCACGATTGCAAGGAAGACGCAGGCGCAGATCCCCAGGCCGGTGATGAGGCGGCTGCTGCCCGCTTGGAAGGCAGCGTCGCCGATCACCTCCGGCGGCGCTTCTCCCGGGATGCGGGACAGGACCAACTTGCCGGGCTCCAGCTCAGCGCGGGTCAGCAGCGCCATCGCCGGGCCCAGGGTCGGGTCCTTCAGGGAGCTTTCGAAAATGCGCAGGGTGGAAAAGTGCTGCATGAAGCCATCCGCCACCGGTGCACCACCGGCCACGTCCAGGGATTCCACCTTCAGGGCCAGCTCCCGGCGGCCCAGCATCGGCTTGGCCTTCATCATGCCGATCAGGTAGCGCGGGTCGGAGGTGACCATTCCCTGCTCGCCGTCCTTCGCCATGCGCGGCTTGCCGTTGAGCTTGTAGTTGATGTCGATCAGCAGGGCGTCCTTGGTGATTTCCTTCACCCGGAAGGTCCCGCGCAGCTGCTCGACCGGCTTATAGGCGGCGATCGCCAGGTTCAGGTCCTCCGCGCTGAGTTCCAGCCGGGCTGGCTGGGCGGCGTCGCCTTTCAGCTCGGCCTGGAATTTCTCCAGGCGAGCGTTCAGCGCCGCGACCTTCGCCTCATTGCCGTCCGCCACGGCCTCGATCGGCAGCGGGGCGGGGGAGGCGGCGGTGAATTTCTCCATCTCCGCCGCCTGTTTGAAAGGCAGCCAGGCCGCGAAGGTGACCAGCCCCACCAGCATCAGCAGCGCCAGGATCAGGATCAGGCAGCCGGCGAAGGGCGAGCGGGCGGTGGCTTGCGGGAGCTCTTTCTTCTGGTCTTGCGGAGGCATGGGCGGCGCTTCTTAGGCGCGGCTTCCCGGTTTGTCGAAGGCGGAAATCGGGAGGTGTGTCTAAGGTCCTACTGGGCGGAACTCCTGTAGGCCGGAAGCCGACACTCCCGTCACCAGTATTTTCGAAACATAGTAGGGATAGCGGTATTCGGAGTATTCAAGCGGCTTTGCCGTGCCCCTGACTATTTGGAAACGGACGACTCCATCCTGGTTTGTTTCGGAGAGTTTCAGCAACCACTCGCCTCCGAGACTCCAGACATCGTCACTCTGACCGGCAGAGGTCATTCCTGTGATGACGGTCGCACTGGGGACATTTGGAAAGACCAAGCGTTTCAGCAGGGCGTCCGCCGATTCCCCGGGCCGGATACCGGGAATGGCATCAAGGATGGTTTGGATCTCCAGAGGGGGCGGGGTGCCGGAGAAAGGAGGTCGCGCCCGGCAGCGCGGATCTCCTTCCCGAAAGAGGCTGAAACTTACCAGATCCTTTGTCACGCGATCCTCCTTGATAACCCGGATTTTGCTCCACCCGGAATCTTCGGCTCCGATCGAGTAGATCCCCGCCTCGCTGAGAAACTGCATTTCTCTACCTAAAAGGAATGTCTTCGCCTCAAGGTCCGGCCACCCCTTGCTTTGGTGGAAATGGAGCATCCGATAGTCAAGTGTTGCTGACACGTTTCCGTCGCCGGAGGCCCAGTTTCCAGTCAGCTTCTCCAAGGGGTCCAAGGGATCCGCTGGTAGCTTGAACCCGCCTTGTTCTTCCTCGCCGGGCGGTGGCAATGGGGCGGGTGGCGTTGCGGGGTGCTGATCTTTCGCGAGGGTTGGAGCGGCTGGACCGGAATTCTCGCGAGCCTGCATGGCCAGCACGGCGACGACTGCGCCGATGACGAGACCGGATAGGAACGTAAGGCCGGGAGGAAGCTTCATCGCAATGCGTCTTGGGGCAGACGCGACAGGGGGCTGCTTTCTTCAAGTGAATCGCAGGACTTTTCCTATTCCTCCTCGTCTTTCCCTTCTTCAAATTTTTCCTCGGGCCGGATCGCATCCAGCTTCTCGCGGTAGCTCTTCTCGTCGAAGCCCCGCTTTTTCCGGTACATCGCGTCCGTCTCCTCACCCAGGCAAGCGGCGATCCGCTCCTTGGCATCTGTCTCGCTCATGCCGCCCGCGGTCAGACGCTGGAGGGTTTTCGCGACGTAGCGGGTCTGCGGCGCGGCAAGCTGCTGCTCCACCGCGGAAAGGAGGTCTTGGAAGAAGGCGTCGTGGTCCATCCAGAATGGCGTAGTTTATTTTCTCCGGGTCCCATAGCCCGGGGATTGCTTGTTGTGGCGCAGAGCGATGATCCGAACCATCCCGGGTCTTTCCTTAAACAGAATATGGTAGGGAAATTTCTTTAGATTGAGACGCCGGAATCCGGATCGGTCGAAGTGAAAGCGATCCGGATGCTCGGCGATTCGGATAAATGCTGCCCTCAACGCGGCGGTAAATTCTTCAGCGATCTGTTTTCCGCCACTCGCATACCATTCTTCCGCTGCTGCGGCGTCTTCTTCCGCCAGAGGGTTGATCTCAAGTCGCCTCATTTGCGCCGCTGCTCAAGCCGGGCAAAGAATTCCTCCGCCGAGATCCCCTCCACCTCACCGGACTCCATTTCATCCCAACGCCGCTGTGCTTCCTCGTCGGAAACTTCGTAATCCGGCGGCGGCAGCGTATCCAAAACAAAGGCAGCAAATGCTGCCCGCTCTTCCAAAGGGAGCTTCCGGACTTCTTCCCGCAAGGTCTCTATCGCGATCACGGCCCCAACGTAGCCCGGTTCCGCCGGCAGCGAAAGCCGCAAATTGGCCTCTACTTGGAGCGGAAAATGCCTGCCAAGTTCCAAATCACGGTCACACTCCCGCCATGCCGCGCCTGATCCTCCTGCTGCTCTGCCTCTTTCTCGCCGCTTGCACTGGCAAGAAGGACAACTCCCTCCGTGTGGGCATGGAGCTGACCTATCCGCCCTTCGAGATGAAGGATGCCCAGGGCAATCCCGATGGGGTGGGGGTGAAGATGGCCGAGGCGCTGGCCAAGGATCTGGGCCGCCCGCTGAAGATCGTGCCGATGGAATTCACCGGGCTTATCCCCGCGCTCCAGTCCGGCAGCGTGGACCTGGTGATTTCCTCAATGACCGCGAACGAAGTGCGCCGCCAGTCGATCGATTTCTCCGAGCCCTATGCCTTCACCGGCCTGTCGATCCTGGTCGGCAAGAACTCGACGGTCCAATCCGTGGAGGATCTCAAGAAGGATGGCAGCCGCATCGCGGTGAAGGCCGGCACGACCGCGGAGGCTTGGTCGAACAACAACGCCCCCAAGGCCAAAGTCACCGCCTACAGCGAGGAGAGCGCCTGTGTGCAGGAGGTGGCCCAGGGCCGGGCCGATGCCTTCATCTACGATCAGCTTAGTATTTACCACTACCACAAGGAGAACACCGATACCACCCGCCCGATCCTGAAAGCCTTCGTGGAGGAGAACTGGGCCGTGGGCATCGCCAAGGGCAATGACGAACTGAAGGGCAAGGTGAACACCTTCATCGAGAAGTTCCGCAAGGACGGCGGCTTCGGCAAGCTGGGCGACCAATACCTGAAAGACGAGAAGAAGGCGCTCGAGGAAATGAACGTGCCCTTCATCCTGCGCTGAATTGAGCAGAATGGCCATGCGCACCCGAACGCAGCGTATCTGGAACGGCATTGCCGCGCTGCTGATCGCGGCGCTGTTCGCGGGCATCTGCACGCTGGTCTTTACCAAGCTCAGCGGGAAGACGAACTGGGCGAAGCTCTGGGAATTCCGCGGCCTGTGGCTCAGCGGTTGGTGGTGCACCCTGATCGTCTCGCTCGGCTCCTTGGTGGGCAGTCTGATCGTGGGCCTGCTGCTGATGTTAGGCCAGCGCAGCCCCTTGCCTGCGGTGAAGTGGAGCTGCCGCTTCTTTCTGGAATTCGTGCGGGACACGCCGCTGATGGTGCAGTTGCTGGTCGGCTATTTCGTGATCTTCGCGCCCTTCATGGCCCGCGCGCTCGATAACATCGGCTGGAATGAGAAGATCATCATCGGCATCATCCTGCTCTCGCTCTTTGAAGGAGCCTACCTCGGTGAGATCTTCCGCGGCGGCGTGGAGAGCATCCCCCGCACGCAGTGGGAATCGGCCCGCGCCGTCGGCTTCAACCGCCGCCAGGTCTATCGCCACGTCATCTTCCCGCAGGCCATGCGGCGCGTGCTGCCGGCGGTGGCCGGGCAGTTCGTCTCGCTGATCAAGGATTCCTCCCTGCTCAGCATCATCGGCGTGCAGGAGTTCTACTATCAGGCGCGGGCCTACGGCACGCGGACCTACTCCGGCCTCGATGCCTACATCCCCCTGGCGATCGGCTACCTGATCCTCACGCTGCCGCTGGTCTTCCTGTCCTTCCGTCTCGAACGCCGCTTCCGCGATGAAACTTGAGATCCACGGCCTGACCAAACGCTTCGCCAAGCACGCGGCTCTGGATCATCTCGATCTAAGCGTCGAGGGCGGCAAGGTGCTCGTGCTCGTCGGCCCCTCCGGCGGTGGCAAGAGCACGCTCCTGCGCGTGCTCGGCGGCCTGGAAACCCCGGACGAGGGCACGGTGATCATCCGCGAAAAGCCACTGCCTCGCAGCGAAGCGGACCTGCTCGCCTACCGCGGCCGGAATGGCTTCCTTTTCCAGCAGTTCAATCTCTTCCCCCATCTAACAGCCCTGCGCAACCTGACCCTGCCGCTGGAGGAAGTCCACGGCATGAAGCCGGCGCAGGCGAAGGAAACGGCGGAGGCCGAACTCGACCGCTTCGGCCTGTTAGATCACGCGCACAAACGCCCGGCGGAGCTCTCCGGGGGGCAGCAACAGCGCGTCGGCATCGCCCGTGCGGTGGCCGCCAAGCCGGAGATCCTTTTCCTTGATGAGCCCACATCCGCGCTCGATCCGGAGATGACCGCGGAGGTGTTGGAGCTGATCCAGGAACTCGCGGAGGGTGGACAGCGGATCATCCTCAGCACGCACGAGATGGGCTTCGCCCGCGCGGTGGGGGACACCGTGGCATTCCTCGCCGCGGGGAAGGTCGTGGAGTCCGCCCCGCCTGCCGAGTGGTTCGAGAAGCCGAAGTCGGAGCAGGCCCAGCGCTTCCTCTCGCGGGTGCTGCGGTATGCGTGAAAAGATGGTTGGAGCGCCAGGCTCCAGCCTGGCCGAAGTGGTCGCTGCGGCAAGTTGTCACCAAGTGCCCTCGGGAGCCGCACCGACTCACCTTCCTCAGCCCGCTATGTGAAGAAAGCTGTCCCCCAAGGCCCCTGTATGCGTCACCACCGCGCTGGCGCTGGCGTTAGGCCGGAAAAGGGGCAGTCGGAGTTCTTCCGGGGGCGCCCAGTCTCCGAGGGCAACCAGAACTGCTTCGGCCAGGCTAGTGCCTGGCGCTCCAAGCTTCATGCTACTTCGGCAACTCCCCCTCCATCGCCAGCAACCACGGCGTATACTCGGGCGGCACCGGTGCCTCGAACTTCATCCGCTTCCCGCCCACCGGGTGATCGAAGGCCAGCCGCCAGGCATGCAGCATCAGCCGGCCCGGCTTGGCCGCTTGCCGTTCGGGCCGCGAGTAAATCGGGTCCCCGATCAGCGGACAGCCCCGGTGCAAGAGATGCACCCGGATCTGATGCGTCCTTCCCGTATGCAGGTGGCATAGCACCAGCGCGCTATTGGTCGAGCGATCGATCCCCAGCACCTCGAAGTCCGTGATCGCTGTCTTCCCGCCGGGCGGATTCACCACCGCCATCTTCTGCCGGTTCACCGGGTGCCGGCCGATGTGCGTGAAAATCGTGTCCTTCTCCGGATTCGGCACGCCCTGCACCGCCGCCAGATAGAGCTTCTCCATCGTCCGCCCGGAGAACTGCGTGCTCAGCGATTGGTGGGCCAGATCGGTCTTCGCCACCACCAGGCAGCCGGAAGTATCTTTGTCCAAGCGGTGCACGATCCCCGGTCGCTCCACCCCGCCGATCCCGGAGAGCTGGCCCTTGCAGTGGTGCAGCAGCGCATTCACCAGGGTCCCGTCCGGATTCCCCGCCGCCGGGTGCACCACGATCCCGGACTCCTTGTCGAGCACCACCAGATGCTCGTCCTCGTAGAGGATATTCAACGGGATGTCCTGTGCCTGCGCCTCCGCCGGGACCGCTTCTGGAATCGCCACGCTCAGCAGATCCCCCGCGGCCACCGAGTCCCGCGGCTTGGCCGGCTGGCCGTTACGCAGGATGAATTGCTCCCGGATCAGCTCCTGGATCCGCGAGCGCGACAGGTCCGGCAAATTCGCCGCCAGCCAGGCATCCAGCCGCATCCCGGCATCCTTCTCCACGCGCAGTTCCATCCGCGAGCAGGGTGGGGAGGGGCGAGCGGGGATGTCAATGGGTGGGAGGAACGAACCGCGATTGATCGGAAGCAGGTGTGGAATCTGCTGGAGATGAATTGCCAATGACGGAGGAATTGCAAATTTAGTTAACGGAGGGGTGCCGGGACTCGGAATCTGGTTGGTTGCGCAATCCTTGGAGTCGAAGCGGGCAGGTGAGAAGGATGACGTCGGCCACTGACCCAAAACCAAGGTGGGGGATGCAGGCCATGATCGATCCGGTGCTTCAATACGACCTCGGTGCTGGCTAGTGGTTAACAGCGAGGGAAGCAAGGATTCAGGCGCTTGGAGGTTGCGGCCACCCTGCTTCTCATGCGATGCTGACCACGACATTCTTAATGGCTGAGATTTTCATTTCTTACCGGCGCTCAGATAGTGCGGAGTCAACAAGCCGCATCTATGATCATCTTATTCAAATATTTGGCTACCGGCAGATTTTTAAGGATGTTGATAGTATTCCTCCTGGTGAATCTTTCACCGCTATAATTCTGGATTCGATTGCTCGTGCGAAATGCGGTATTGTCATTATCGGGCCCAATTGGTGCTTTGCAGAGGACTCTGAAGGAAATGTCAGGCTCCAGCAGCGAGATGATCACGTCCGAGTGGAGATCGAATCTCTTCTTGCTCGCAAAATACCCGTCATCCCCATATTTGTGAGAGGTGCCGCTATGCCAAGAGTAAACGATGTGCCCGAATCGTTGGTCGAATTCCTAAACCTTCATGGTCTTCCTATCAGGAGTGATCCGGATTTTCATCCCGATTTACTTCGGGTAGTTCGCAGACTGCGGGAGTTGGGCATTAAGCGGGCGGGTAAGGCCCCTTACGAGGCTCAAGACTCTGTTTGGCGTTTCATTTCTGGGATCTTTGTGATCATTCGGATCGCGCTTTTTCTAGCAATGATGTGCGTTTTGATTGTGCTGCTGTTAGTTGCTTTGCTCGCAATTTTCCACCCTAGTTTTTTGAGCGACCTTTTGGGTGAAGTGGACTTTTCTGTCGCTTCATATGCTAAGCATCTTTTTTTCTGGTTTGTATTGGTGTCTTTATTGTGGCTTTGTGTTCGAATCATGATTTGGATCGTTAAGCTTCGCTGGAGATTTTAATGGCGATGCGGTTTTGTCGGGTGGTTTTGTATTGGAGTGCTCCGATGGTGCGAATAGGTTATATTTATGATGTCGCCGGTTGAAATGCCCCGCTCGAAATTGTCGGGTCAATATCGCTAGCTTGGATAGGCCGGGTTTGAGATGGTGTAGGCTAGGTCAAGGCAGCGTAAATATTGCCGAGTAGAAGTTCGGAGGTCTTTTTAAAGCTTCATCAACCGCGCCGCCTTTGTTGCGGCTTGCCAAATGCAACGAACTAGCGAGTGAACTCCGAATTGATCCAGAGAAGCAAGGATTCGTCATAGAAGCTGGGGAAGATCAGAGGGACAGCCAACGGCGGCGGAAGGGGAAAGAGCTAGGAGGACTTTTTGAATGGTGGCATGGAGCATGCAAATGAGCTGGTCGTTGAATCCAAGCCCGCTTCACCTCCCTCCTCACGAACTTCACCGGAATTGAAGTTTCCATCCCGGCACGCGCGTAGCTAGGCTCGGCTATGCCCGACGGGGAACCGGATATCGCTTACTGCCATGCCTGTGGAATGACCATGGACGTGTCGCTGGTGGCCCCTTTTTCGAACGTGGAGTGCCCGTCCTGCGCCAAGCACACCCGGGTGAAGCGGGAATTCGGCCCCTACACGCTGCTGCGCCGCCACGCCATCGGCGGGATGAGCGTGGTCTTCATCGCCCAGGACAACACCCTGGACCGCGAGGTGATCGTCAAGATCCTCAACGAGGAATACAGCGCGGATGAAAAAAGGATCGGCGCCTTCGAGGAGGAAGCCCGCATCACCGCTTCCTTCAGTCACCCGCACGTGGTCCGCGTTTTCACCACCGGCCGGGCCTTCGGGCGCTTCTACATCGCCATGGAGGTGGTCGGCGGCGGGCACCTGGAGCACCACATCCGCGAGCGCGGCTCGATCCCGGAAAACGAGGCACTGCCGCTCGCCATCCAGGTGGCCATGGGGCTGAAGGCCGCGCAGGCGGCTGGCCTGATCCACCGCGACATGAAGCCGGGGAACGTGCTTCTGGACGCCTCCGGAAATGCGAAGATCGTCGATTTCGGCCTCGCTCTGGTGACCAAGGGCGGCAAGGCCAAGGCTGCCGAGATCTGGGCCACGCCCTACTACGTGCCGCCCGAAACCATCGAGGGCCTGCCGGAGGACTTCCGCTCGGACATCTACGCCTTCGGCGCCACCATCTACCACGCGCTGGCTGGCAAGCCGCCGTGCGGCGAGGAGTCGATGGACACGAACAAGCTGCGGGAGGCGAAGCGTCGCGTCCTGCCGCTGGCCAAGATGGCCCCTTGGGTCAGCCTGGATACCTGCGCTGCCGTGGATCGCGCGATGGCTCTCGACCCGAATCTCCGCTTCCGCTCCTACAATGACCTGCTCTCCGCGTTGGAAACCGCGCGCCAGCGGCTTGCCAGCGGCGTGGCGCCGATCACCCCGGCCTCGGTGGCGCGGAATGCCGCGGCGCGGCACCGCGAGCGGATGTCGCTGATCGGTGCCGGCTGTTTGGTGCTGGTGGCCGCCGCTTTCGGGATCTGGTGGGTGGCGCGCGACCGCGAGCAGGCGAAGGGCGGTTCCGGCGGCACGCAGACCGCGAACCAAGCCGCGCTTGGCACAGGCGGTGGTGGCGATTCCGCCGGTGGCCTGAGCGTGGGCTCCGCCTATCGCGAGGCGGGAGAAGCCCTGCGCGCCGGGGATTTCGGCAAGGCCCGCACCCTTTTCGCCAGCGTGCGGGACCATCCGCAGACGCTGGAGCCCACCGGCTCCTGGGCTGGCTGTGAGGCCGTGGTCTGCGCCTTTCTGGACGGAGCTTCGAATGAGGCCCGCCAGGATGCGCGGAGCGCGATGAATCACCTGAGCAGCGCCACCGGTGTTGATTCCAAGATCCGGGACGAGTTGCTTCCTGCCCTGGATAAGGTGAAGGAGCTTCCCCCCGTGCTCCGTGGCGAGGGCAGTTCCCGCGCCACCGGGCCTGGGCTGATGGCCGCGCTGATCCACGGCCTCAAGGATTGGGACCAAGGCATGCCAGAGGCCGCCAAGCCGCACTTCCAGGCGGTCATGGATGCGGAGGCGAAGGGCCCGGACGCATGGGTGGAGCCCTATCAGAAAGTCATCACCAACTACCTCACGGATGCGGAAGTGCTGGCGAAGCTGGCCGCGGAGAAGCTGCCGGATAGCCCGGATGCCTGCCGCAGTCTCGCGAATGAACTTCACGGCGTGCACTCCAGCCTGAAGACGAAGGGCCGCGCGCGCTTCAATATCCGCGCGCTGCAGCTCGACTTGGAAAAGCACGCCCGCTTGCTTGAGTCATCACCTGCCGCAGCCGCAGGGGGGGCGCCCGCTTTGCCCGGCGGAGAAAAGCTTGCCGCCGCCCGCAGCGCCGCCGCCGAGTGCCGCTTCACCGATGCCGCGGAGATGCTGAAGGAGAGCAAGGACGACAAGACCGCCGCCGCCCTGCTCATGCTGGTGGAGGCCGCGGAGTCCTTCCTGGCGGACGTGGAGGAAAAATTCGCGAGCCTGCCGCCCGATCTGCCCGTGCAACTGAGGGATGCCACCAAGTTGGAGCGCGTCAGCGGTGCGCACCCCGGCGGTCTCCTCGCCACCGAAGCCGGCGGCCTGACCCGTGAAGTGGCATGGTCGGAACTCTCGCCGGACAGCATGCTCGAATTCCACCGCGCGCTCTTGAAGAACGAGACCGGCGACCTCGAAAAGATGCGCCGCTACGAGCAGGTGATCGCCTTCGATATCCTCGCGGGGAATGCCGAGCGGGGGAAGAAGACCGGCAGTGACCTGGCCGCCAGGTCCGCGGTCTTCAAGCGGAGGTGGGATGCACTATTGCCGGGGATTCCGTGAGTTTTCGGAGATGCCCATGAAATCCGGAGCCGATCACTCCAGGCCGCGGGATGTAGGCGGCTTCCTGAGTGCTTGTTTCGGCCTGCTTCTGATCGCTTTCATCTGGTGGGCTTCCAGCGACTCCGAAAAAAACTACAGCGGTTGCCGGATCGGATCGTGGTCGGTTTCCAGCGAGTGGCGTGGCATTGTGATCGACTATTGGCCAGGTGCCGCCAGAGCTTCGGGGACAAGTTGGGGACTGCAGCGTTTGCCACATCTGACGGCTTCCCCCGATATTGCCCTCCGGGATTTCCAGATCCCCATATTGATTCATCAACAAGAGGTGAGTCTCGATCGCCAATACCTCCTCGTGCTCCGGTCTATTGATGAGAAGCTCAGGCTTGAAGAGGAACTTGCGATCGGGATGGCCGGGTTGGATCCCCGGTCATGGCGGTGGTATGTACCTTACTGGCTGGTGCTACTATTCCTGTTAGGCATCGGCTCATGCCTGTTCGTATGGAAAGCCTGGCGCAGAAGACGGCGAAAAATCATGGAGCCGGGTTTGGGCTGCCCTTGAATCCTTTGTCGGAAAGGGCAGGTCCCTGAATCGTTCAGGGATGGGATTCAAAAATCGAGGGCTGACACCATCCGTATGAGCAACCGCACCTACATCTGCATCGCTTGCCGCACTGCCCGGCGCGCAGAGGCATGGCACTACATGCCTTCGCCCCTGCGTTGCTCCCTATGCCGCGGCTCACTCTGGGAGCTGAGCCGCAAGTGGCGCATCCCCGCGAAGACGAATGACAAGGGCTGGCGTGAACTGGAGCGGATCGTGACGGAGCAAACACCGCTGCGAGCCGCCCAGCTCCGGGAGCGCGGGCAGCGTCTGTTGCGGCAGTTGGATGACAAGCTGGCCAAGCTGAAGGTGCAGAATGTGAAGGGGCGGAACGCCGCGCGCATCGCCGCTCTGCAAGAGCAGCGCGATAGGGTGATGGCTACCTACTTCGCGCCTCACCCAAGCTGCTCCCGTTCTGCGACAAGTGATCCACAGAAATCGTAGCTGACCTCCGTGGTGGTCCCGTAGTTGAACTGAGGTCCGCGCTCCGCAAGTGAGCCATCGTGGACCAGTGCTTTTAAAATAGCCCGCACTCGCTTGAGGAGTCGTTTTCGGGCTATTGGGTCTCCGGTCATGACCTGATGAAGTGAGCCCTCTTCTTTGAGAACACGACCCGCCGTCCACACCACGCGATGACGGCGCTCGGTTTGCCGGATCAGCTCGAGCACCTGTTCGAGGGTTATTTCGTGAGGAAGAGATTCCGAGATACTCATTCTTGTTCTCCTTGGTCTACCACTCCGAGGCTCTCCGCTTTAGACGGCGAAATCAAGTTTCAAGGGCCGCGTTTGGATTTCTTGGAGTTCAACGAGCAGCCCCGAAGCTGTTTTTAAAAAAGCTGCTGATGATCAGTAACTTTGTTCTCGTCGCGCCCGCGCTTGCCACGCCTCCCCGGATTCATCAGGATTCCCGAAACATCCCCATGGCGACCTACACCGAAGACGACATCAAGTCCCTTGATTGGCGCGAGCACATCCGGCTGCGGCCCGGGATGTACATCGGGAAGCTGGGGGACGGTTCTTCGCCGGACGATGGCATCTACATCCTGCTCAAGGAGGTCATCGACAACTCGATCGACGAGCACATCATGGGTCACGGCAAGGAGATCCGCGTCGATATCGATGAGGAGGGCCGCGTGGAGGTCCGGGACTTCGGTCGCGGCATCCCGTTGGGCAAGCTCTTCGACTGCGCAGCGCAGATCAACACGGGCGCCAAGTACGACAGCGAGGCCTTCAAGAAGTCCGTCGGCCTGAACGGCGTGGGCATCAAGGCGGTCAATGCACTGTCCGGCTTCTTCGAGATCCAGGCCTGGCGCGATGGCCAGACCAAGGCGATCGAGTTCTCCAAGGGTCTCGTGGCCCAGGACATGAAGGCAACACGCAAGGAGGAGGCTCCCTCCGGCACGCGCCTCGCCTTCGAGATGGACCGCACGATCTTCCCGCCCAAGGCGAAGTTCAAGGAGACCATCGTCGAGAAGATGTGCCGCTACTACAGCTACCTGAACCCGGGGCTGACGATCGTCTTTAACGGCAAGAAGTTCAAATCGAAGGACGGCCTGCTCGACCTGCTGCGCGAGGAGATGGAGGGCGAGGCGCTCTACGAGCCGATTCATCTCCGCGGCGAGGATATCGAGATCGCCTTCACCCACACCGTGGATAGCGGTGAGGAATACTACACTTTCGTCAACGGCCAGAACACGACCCAGGGCGGCACCCACTTGCAGGCCTTCCGCGAGGGCTTCGTGAATGCGGTGCGCGGCTTCTACAAGAAGCAGTACGATCCCGCGGACATCCGCGCCGGCATTGAGGCCGCCATCGTCGTGCGTGTCGTCGAGCCGGTCTTCGAGTCGCAGACCAAGACCAAGCTGGGCTCGGCCTCGATGACGCCGAACGGCGAGTCGATCCGCACCTTCGTGGGGAACTTCCTCAAGCAGCACCTGGACAACTACCTGCACAAGCACCCGAAGGTGGCGGAGGCGATCCAGAAGCGGATCCTCTCCGCGGAGCGCGAGCGCAAGGACATGAAGGGCATCCAGAAGATGGCCCGCGACCGCGCCCGCCAGGCGAAGGTGCACAACAAGAAGCTCCGTGATTGCCGCGCGCACCTCGACTCGAAGCACAAGCAACGGCTCGACAGCACGCTTTTCATCACCGAGGGCGACTCCGCTTCCGGCTCGATCACCAAGAGCCGCGAGGTGGAAACGCAGGCCGTCTTCTCGCTCCGCGGCAAGCCGCTCAACACCTTCGGCCTGGCCAAGAAGATCGTGTATGAGAACGAGGAGTTCGCGCTCTTGCAGGCCGCGCTCGGGATTGAGGATGGCATCGAGGAGCTGCGCTACAACAAGGTCGTCATCGCCACCGATGCCGATGTGGACGGCATGCACATCCGCCTGCTGCTTCTCACCTTCTTCCTGCAGTTCTTCCCGGAAGTGATCCGGGAGGGCCACCTCTACATCCTGCAGACCCCGCTCTTCCGCGTGCGGAACAAGAAGGAGACCATCTACTGCTACGACGAGGAAGCGAAGGAGAAGGCCCTGAACAAGCTCGGCAAGAACGCCGAGATCACCCGCTTCAAGGGCCTCGGTGAAATCTCGCCGGATGAGTTCAGGTTCATGATCGGCCCCGACATGCGCCTCGACCACGTGGAGTTCGAGGAAGGGAAGGGGACCAAGGAGCTGCTCGCCTTCTACATGGGCAAGAACACTCCGGACCGCCAGGACTTCATCATCGGCAACCTGCGGATCGATGTGGACCGGCAGGTGGCGTGATAAGGGAGCAGCGACCTTACTGTCGCTGGCGCTGGTCGGGCGAAGCAGTTCTGGAATCTCATGCCCACAAGTGAGCGGGCTGTTTAGTCCTTAGCGCTGGAAGCGCGTCGGAACTTAGCCGGTAGTGGAGGCTCTGCGGAACCACCGGACACTCCGCCAGAAGGATTCCCGCCCCGGAGGGCCGACGGAAGAGCTGCTTCTACGAGAGGTGTCGTACTTCCTTGTCTCCGCGGCACGGTCACTCGAAGTGTCGGAAATGCCCGGGTGCCTCCGGCATTTCCGGAGCCCCTGCCGGGCATGCGCGTCAGGTTAAGGCTTGGGCTTTTTGAGCACCGACTTTGCCGGTTTGACACGTCTCAGCACGAAGGTGTTCCGATCTTCCAGCACCCACT